>Ga0080006_1175678_pt1 | contig 230517 bp, 226 predicted proteins | sample RS3BMetagenome_FD_69209 | JGI IMG/M metagenome (GOLD analysis project Ga0080006, IMG submission 69209) | Ferric oxide microbial mat and aquatic microbial communities from Rainbow Spring, Yellowstone National Park, USA - RS3B (SPADES... ...
GGGCCGACCGACGAGGACCCGGGCTGGACCTTCACCCCGTTGCCACCCTTCGGACAGGAGCCCGACCTCGGGCTCGACATCGGCAAGCACCTGCCGGAGCCGGTGCCCCGGGAGTGAGGGGTCAGGAGGGGTCGGGGTGGGGTGGGACCCAGTCGATTGCGAAACGGGGCGTTCGTGATGCGCCGATGTGGTCAGCGATCCCTCGCCGAGCAGGCCCCGACATCGACGCATGACTCGATCGGGCCGACCTGATCCCGGGCGCGACTGAGGCCGCCTCCAGTTGTGGAGGCGGCCTCAGTGCGTCACACCGAAGGGCGTGGTCAGCCCTGCAGTGTCGCCTCGGCCTCGATTTCGATGTCGACCTTCTTGCCGACCACCAGGCCGCCGGCCTCCATGACTCCGTTGAACGAAACGCCGAACTCCTCGCGATCGATCGTCGTCTTGGCACTGAAGCCCACGCGGTGCTGGCCGTAAGGGTCTTGCACGACGCCCTCGAGCACCGCATCCAGGGTCACCTGCTTGGTGACGCCGCGAATGGTCAGGTCGCCGTCCACGTTCCACTCGGTGGCGCTGATCGGTCGGATCGTCGTGCTGGTGAAGGTCCAGGTCGGGTGGTTCTCCACGTCGAAGAAGTCGTTGGTGCGGAGGTGGTTGTCACGGTTCTCGTCGTGGGTGTCGACGCTGCCGGCCTGGATCGTAACGGAGACCTTCGAGTCGACCGGGTTCTCGGCCAGCTCGAGCGTGCCGCCGAACTCCTTGAAGTCGCCACGGACCTTCGACACGGCCATGTGGCGCACAGCGAATCCAAGCCGGGTGTGCGACGTGTCGATGGGGTAGGTACCCACTGCGGGGTACTCGACCCCGTCGACGATCCTGCTGGTAACGGTGGTGTCTGTCATGTCTACTCCTGGGTAGTAGGGAAGGGATCTGAGGTGGGTGGCGGGTCCTCGGGAGGTCACCGACTTGCTTGCACAAACAACTATAGCACAGCTAGTTGCACTCGCAACTACCTGTCTGGACCGATAGAGTGAACCCATGGCGACCACCTCCACCTCTGCGCCCGCCGACGAGCGGCTGACCACGGTCGGACTGCTGTTCGAATCGGCCGCCGGGCTCCGGCGCCTGTTCAGCGGACAGCTCGAGGTTGCCGGCGCCAACACCCACCAGTCATTCGACATCTTGATTCGGCTCGCCCGGAGCGAGGACCTGCGGATGCGCATGAGCGAGCTGGCGGCCCAGACTTCCCTGACCCCCAGCGGGCTGACCCGTGCTGTGGACCGGCTCCAGGACCAGGGTCTGGTGGATCGGCGGACCTGTCCCGAGGATCGTCGCGGTTCGTTCGCCCAGCTCACTACCGCTGGTCGGCAGCTCATGGCGGAAGCCATCCCTGCGCACGTCGCCCAGATCGACCGGGTGCTGGATGACCTGTTCAGCCCCGAAGAGGAAGCGGTCTTCGCCTCGATGCTGCGCCGCCTGCGCGACTACACCCAGGAGCAGAATGCGGCGGCCGGCTGCGCAGAGGTGATGCCGGGCGGGTGTCCCGAGTTGGACGACGTCGTGCCCTGCACCGAGGCCTGAACCAACCGACCCAACCCGACCGACACACCGGGAGTCGGCCCAGCTCAGTCGAGGGCGAGGGCGGCGGCGCGGACCCGGGTGTCATCGAGGTTGCCCTCAGGCGAATCCCCCGTCGTCGGTCCCGCCATGGGATCGACCCAGAGCCATCGGGTCAGGGCGGCGACCCGACCGGGAGCCGGGGGCCAGGCAGCTGCCGCCACGGGCTCCCCCACCATCGTCTCCAGTGCGGACCCGATGCCCGACGGGTAGCGGACGACGAGGGCGGCCCGCTTGTCGGCCGAGAACTCGCGACCCGGCCCGACCAGCCGGTGCACGGTGTCGATGCCCACGCCGGTGCCCCGCACCGTGGCCCACGGCACGGCCACCAGGACGGCGACCGCCGACAGGACGGTGTCGTGGCGCTTGATGTGGACCAGCTCATGAGCCAGCACTCCCTCGAGCTCGACCAACGTGAGGGCGCGGTCGAGGCCTGACGTCACGACCAGCGTGGCCGACTTCGGATCGCGGCCGAGGGCGAGCGCGTTGGGCACCCCGCTGTCCACGACGGCGATGGTGGGACGGTCGAGGCCCATGGTGGCGCACAGGCCGTCTACGAGATTGTGCAGCCGAGGACGGTCGGCCTCCAGGCTGGGGGTGGCACGCAGCGCTCGGAGCACGGAGCCGGGAGCCGACTGCCACAGCCACCCGGCCACGCCCGCGGTGACCACGACCAGCGCAGCCACCGCGACCAGGGGCTGCCCCAGTGCGGCCAGGACGATGCCGAGCAGCAGACCGAGTGCACCACCGGGGACCAGGCACAGCAGCAGGGCCTTGCGGCGGTTGGCGTCCGCTGCGGCCTCCTCCGCTATCTCGGCGGTGCGGTCGACCCGGACCAGCGGCGCCTGCGTCGGCGCCGGCCGATCGGACGCAGCGCCCGCCCCGCCACCACTCCGACTCCGCCCACCCTGGCGCTGGCGCTGGCGACCGCCACCCTGGCCCGACGGCCCCTTTCCACCCGAAGATCGACTTTGGCCACCACGGCTGCCGCCGCCTCCGCCTCCACCACGGCTGCCGCCCCCGCCTCCACCACCGCCGCGTGACTGGCCCGAACGGTTGCCGCTCCCGCCTCCCGAGCGTGCGCCGTCCGAGGAGGAGGCGCTCGCCGATCCCCCGCCACCCGAACCGCCACCACTCCGGCGGCGCCGGTTTCGTGAACCACCCGACCGGTTGCCGCCCCCGCCGGGGGCGCCGCCACCCGATCCGCCCGAAGATCCGCCCGGAGATCCCCCGGAGGAGCCCCCGGAGGAGCCCCCGGACGAGTCGCCGGACGGGGACCCGGCCGGGCCGGAGGGTGCGGGGCGGTCGGATGCGTCAGTCATCGTCCGAGCAGTGTACGGCCGCTCACGGGACGGGCCGTACCATCACCCGCCGGTAGAGGTCCTCGTAGCGCTCGGCCAAGGTGCCCATCGACCACCGCTCGGCCCGCTCGGCGCCCGCGTCGAGCCATGCGGCGCGGTCACCAGACCCGTCCCCGGGGGCCAGGTCGCCGGTGAGGACGCCGGTCAGTGCCACCGCCAGAGCCGACGGGTCGCCGGGGGGCACCAGGACCGCACGCCCGCCGGCTGCATCCCGGTAGCCGTCGATGTCGCTCGCCACGACCACCGCCCGGGCCGCCATGCCCTCGACAAGCACCAGCCCGAACGACTCGCCGCCGAGGGACGGTGCGGCGACCACGGTGGCCGCTGCAAGGCGCTGCAACTTCTCCGCCTCCTCCACCACGCCCAGCCACCGGACCGTCTCCGATTCCGGATGGCGCGAGCGCAGTCCTGCCGTCTGGGGCCCGTCGCCGGCCACCCACAGGACCGGTGGCCCGTCGAAGCCTTCACCGGGTCCGATGACGCCGAGCCGGTCCCATGCCTCGAGGAGCACGCCCAGGCCCTTGCGATCTTCGTGACGCCCGAGGAAGAGGACGATCGGGCGGGCTGTCGGCCAGGGGTCCACGTCGGCGAACCGGTCGACCTCGACCCCGTTGAACAGCACGTCGTACCGGCCGCCCAACGCCCGACGGGCGGTGGCCGCCGCCGCCTCCGACACCGCGATCCGGGCCGCCAACCGGTTGGCGAGCCTGCGGGTCACGGGCCGGAGCAGCGTATAGAGCACACTCCCCCCGCTGCGGTGGAAGGTGGCGACCACCGGTGGCACGTCCCGGGCGGTCAGGAGCGCATAGGGGAGCCCCGGTGCGAACGGCTCGTGGACATGCACGATGTCGGGTCTGCGGTCCCGAAGATCGGCCAGTGCGCGACGGGCCGCCGCGGGCGACACCGACACCGGGGCCACCGAGCCGTTGGCCCGCAACGACGTCGAGTGGCCCGTCACCACGAGCTCCACGCCGTCGGGAGGGTCGACGGGGCCGTCGGTCGGGGCGAAGACGGTGACTGCGTTCCCTCGAGAGGCCAGCGTGCGGGCGAGGCCGACGACCTGGACCTGGACACCGCCGGGCCGGGACAGGCTGTAGGGGCAGACGAGGGCGATGCGCAGCCCCCCGGTCGGCCCGGGACCTCCGACCACGACCGGGTCAGTCCGTCATCGAGCGGCGCTGACGGCGCCGGCTCCACTTGACGCCGTACATGGCGTCGTCGGCGAGGCTCAGGAGCTTGGACGGGTCGGTGTCCGCGTCGTCCACGAACACGCCGCCGACCGACGCCTCGGCCACAAGCGTTCGTCCGTCGATCCGGTACGGACGGGCCAGTGCCGCCGAGATCCTCCGCGAGATCCGCAGCATCTCGTCCTCGCCGTGCTCGATCTTGCACACCACCACGAACTCGTCGCCCCCGAGGCGGGCAACGGTGTCGGTGGGGCGCACCACCGCGGTCAGCCGACGGGCCACGGCCACCAGCAGGTCATCGCCCATGTCGTGGCCGAACTCATCGTTCACAATCTTGAAGTCGTCGAGATCGAGCAGGTATACGGCGATGCCGGGGTGGTCGGGAGGCGAGCGCGATCCGTCCGGGGCGAGGCCGTCCAGCTGATCCCCGACGCCGGCCAGGTCTGCCAGCCCGTCCACCGCCTCACGCATCCGAATGGCCAGGAGCGTGCGGTTGGCCAGCCCGGTGAGCGGGTCGTGGTGGGCCAGGTCGGCCAGCCGCTCTTCGTAGCGCCTCTGCTCGGTCACGTCGTGGATGGCCACGACGGCCCCGAGCTTCCAGCCGTCCTCGTCCACCAGGGCCTGGCCGTTGACGCTCACCTTGCGCATGTCGCCGTCCTGGGGGGCCAGGACGATCTCGACGTTGCGGAGGCGCTCGCCACTCATGGCCAGCAACAACGGGTTCTCCTCCGGCTCGATCGGCGTGCCGTCGGGGCGGCGCAGCATCCGGCTCGACGGGATCCGCCCGATCGGCTCGACCGACGGATCGAGGCCGTGCAGTCGGCGGGCGGCCGGGTTGAAGATCGTCATCCTGCCCTCGGCATCACAGGCCACGATGCCCTCGTCGAGCGTGTCGAGCAGGACGCGGAGGAACTCCTCCTCCTGCCGCAGGGCGTACGCGGCCCGCCGGGACTCGGTGATGTCGCCGTAGGACCCGACGGCACCGACCACGCCGCCATCGGGTCCGAGGATGGGCTGGGCATTGACCCGCACCCACTCGGCGGCGCCCGTACCGCGCCGGTGGCCCATGACGGTGCCAACGACCCGCCGCCCCCGACGGAGCGCCGTGAGCAGTGGGTCGTCCTCGGGTGCGAGATCCTCGCCGGTCTCGTCGAACACCTCGGTCCCCTGCCGCCGGACCGACGCGACCAGTTCGACGTAGTCGCGGCCCAGGATGCGCACCCGGGGGATGCGGAACATCACTTCGAAGGCCTCGTTCACCCGGACGATGCGGCCACCGGCATCGACCATCATGATGCCGTCGCCGAGCGACTCGATCAGTGCATGCTGGCGACGGTCGACCTCACCGACCCGTTCCTCAAGCACCTTGCGTGACGTGATGTCGCGCAGCGTCGCCACGATGCCGCCCACCGGGTCGTCGATGTGGTTGGTGGCGGTCAGCTGCAAGTCGAGCCGTCTGCCGTCGGGTCGCGTCGTGCGCAGCTCCAGATCGGCCGACAGCCGGCGCCGGGCGACGAGGTCGGCGAACAGCGAGCGGACGCCGGAGGCACTGTCGTCGTCGAACACGGCGAAGGCATCACGTCCGACGGCGTCACGGACGTCGGTGCCGAAGAACCGCTCGGCCGAGGCGCTCACGAACACGAACCTGCCCTGGGGGGACACGACGGCAACAATGTCGGCTTGGTGCAGTGCGGTCGTCCGGAGGCGGGGACCGTCCGCGACGTACTGCAGCCCCCGGCTTCCGGCGTCCGGAGCCCGAACCCGCCCGTCGTCACGACCCATGGTCCCACCGACGTTCCCGTTCCCGTTCCCGCTGCCGCTGCCGTTGCCGTTCCCGCTCGGATGGCCGAGGCCTCCCCTACCGGCGTCGCCGCTCGTCCAGCCGTTGCCGTTGAGCCCGTGGAAGGTCGCCGTGTACTCGTCCAGGTCGAGTTCGGGCACCGGGAGCGACCGGGTAGGGGCCACGGTCGGGGCACCGGGAGCGTCGCCCCTCCCCTGGCGCCGGCTCCGGCGGGGGCGTGGGACCCAGCTCATGCCACTGCCTCGGTCTCCGGATCGTCCACCACCGGCACCACCGTGCCCCGGGCCTCGGCGGATCGGTCGGCCGACCACAAGGGCTGGAAGACGTGCCACTGCTCGGGGGCCCGTCGGATCAGTCCCTCGAGCCGGGTGGCGATCTCCTGGGTCAGCCGGGCGACGTCCTTGCGCAGCCCTCCGGTGCGGTTGGTGTCGAGCGGCGGCTGCACCACGGCCCGGTGGTCACTCCCCGGGCCGCTGTAGACGACGCCCGTGCACAACGTTGCCCCGGTGCGCAGGGCCAGCGTCGCCGGTCCGGCGGGCATCGTCGTCCGCTCGCCGAAGAACTCGACCTCGATGCCACTGCCCTCGATGTCGCGATCGCACAGGAGTCCGACCAGCGTCCCGGCCCTGAGCGCCGACAGGAGGGCCCCGCCCGAGTGCTTGTCGAGGGGCACGATCGTGAGCCCCATGGCCGCACGCTGCTCGACGAAGTAGTCGAACAGCTCGGGCGGCTCGATCCGCTCGGCCACCGCCGTCATCGGCAGGCCCTGGGTGGCGAGGAACGCGCCGCCGTACTCCCAACTGCCGATGTGCGGAAGCGCCAGGATGCATCCGTTGCCGGCAGCGGCGGCCTCGTGGAGGTGGTGGAGCCCTTCGATCTGGACGTGCTGGACGACCTCGGCGGGCGGGATGCCGGGCAGTCGGGCGCCCTCGACCCAGTACCGGGCGTACTCCCGGAAGGCCCGTCGGGCCCAGCGGTCAAGGACGACGGCGTCGTCCCCGTCGGCGCCCAGCACCCGGGCCAGGTTGGCCGTGACCTGGGCCCGGTGCTCGTGGCGGACGTGGAACAGCACCTCGCCCACCAGGCTGCCCAGGCCCATGGCCACCGGCTCGGGAAGTGCGGCGATGCCCCGTGCCAACGTCGTGTAGGTCCGGAAGACGGCGCGTCCCTTGTCCACCGGACCTCAGCTCCTGGAGAAGCCGGAGCGTCGCTCAGCCATGGCGTCGGCCGACGCGCTGGCGGGTTCCGGACCGGGCCTGACGGGCCCTCCAGGTCCTGCCGGACCGGCTCGACAGCTCACCTTGGCGTCGGGCCCTCCACCGCGATGCCGACGTGGAGCCGGTGCGGCCGGCCGACCGGGCCGCGCTTCGGCTGGTGGCACGCACACCGGCGCGGGTGCGCCGCACCCGGCGGGGCGAGGCCGAGGCAGGGGCCTCCGCCAGGCGCCAGACCTTGACGAACCGTCCGGCCGCGGTCAGCGACGTCAGCACCAGCATCACCCACAGGACCGGCACGAGGAACGATGCCGACAGGAAGGCGATGCCGAGCAGGATCATCCGCTCGGCGCGCTCCATGAGCCCGCCCTTGGCCGAGATCCCGAGCGACTCGGCCTTGGCCCGCTGGTACGACACCAGCGAGGTGACGGCCAGGACGGCGAACGGAAGGAGCACCAGGTGCCCGGGATGGGTGGACACGAGATACCACGCGATGCCACCGAGGATCAGGGCGTCCGCCACCCGGTCGGTCACCGAGTCGAAGAAGGCGCCACGGACCGACGAGGTCCCCGAGGCCTTGGCCACGGGCCCGTCCAAGAGGTCGTGCATGCCGGTGAGGACCAGCAGCACGATGGCCAGGTGCAGGTGACCGGTGGCGACTGCCACTGCCGTGGCCGCCGCCGAGACGAGGCCCGTGGCGGTCAGCACGTCGGCGGAGACGCCCACCTGCTGCAATTTGCGACCGACCGGACCGGTGCCCCGATCCACCGTCTCGCGCCATCGACCGTCGAACATGCACACTCCTTCAGAAGTTCCTTCAAGACTACCACCTGCTAACTCCAGGCAGCGGTTGGCGGGTGGCGGAAGAATGTCCAGTTCAGGAGCGTCAAGTGCGGTCCCTCAGAGAGCCAGGGGGCGGACCGGGGACATGATCAGGTCCGGGTCCGACCGCCAATCGACCCCGGGCACGTCGATGTACAGCTCCACCTCGTTGCCGTCGGGGTCGAGGATGTAGAGGCTGTGGGTGACCGTGTGGTCGCTGGCGCCGACGATGGGCACACCGGAACCCTGGAGCTTCGCCGACATGGCCCGCAGCTCATCATCGGAGTCCCCCACCTTCAGACCGAAGTGGTACAGACCGAGTCGGCGGCCGGCCGGCACCGACATGGCGTCCTCGCCCACCTCGATCAGCAGGAGCTCGTGGTGGGTACGGCCCGAAGTGAACGCCGCCGCGGGGATCCCCGGGGTGACCGGGAAGGCGACGTCCCAGCCGAGCACGTCCCGGTAGAACGCTGCCGACCGCTCCAGGTTGCGCACGTAGAGCACGAGGTGCCCGAGTTCCTTCACCGGCATGTCGTCGACCTCCTGGTCATGTTCGGCGAACGCATCGGCGTCCCACCGTCGTCATCCGTCACGGCCGTCGGGCCAGGCTGCACGCAGCCGCTCCCAGCTCGACAGGAGCGTCTCGGGCAGGACCCGGGTATCCGCCACCGCGGTCATGAAGTTGGTGTCGCCCCGCCAGCGGGGTACGGCGTGCAGGTGGAGGTGCCGAGGGATGCCCGCGCCCGCCGCTTCGCCGAGGTTCGCCCCGAGGTTGACCCCTTCGGGTCGGTAGGCGGCCTCCAGCGCGGCGACACCGGTACGGGCCGCCGACCAGAGCTCGTCGGCCTCCTCGTCGGTCAGGTCGCCCAGGGACGCCACGTGGCGCAGCGGTACGGCCATCAGGTGGCCGCTGGCGTACGGGTAGGCGTTGAGCACGACCAGGACTGTCCGCCCGACCCACAGGACCCCGTTGGCCGCGCTCGCCGGACCGCTGGCCGCGATCCGGCAGAAGACGCAGGGCTCGGGGTCGTCCGACGGGCCGGTGGGCCGCGCAGCCAGGACGTGGGGGTCACCGGCGGCCCCGGCGACGTATGCCGACCGCCAACCGGCCCACATGCGCTCGAGGGTCACCGGCCCGTCCTCACTCGCCCGGGGTCGGCTCGGGCACGATGCGTGCCTCGACCTCGCGCAGTAGGGCGTCCCCGAAGTCGTCGACCGGCACGCCGCGCTCGGGGCGCTCGCTCCCCCGCCGGTTCACCCCGACGGTCCCGGCGGCCACGTCGTCGTCGCCGACAACGAGGATGTACGGGAGCTTCTCGAGCTTGGCGCGGCGGATGCGGGCACCCACCGGCGCGGTGGCCGGGTCCACGGACACCCGCACGCCCCGCTCCCGCAGACCGGCGGCCACCTCATCGGCGTAGCCCTGGTGGTCGTCGCGGACGCCGAGGACGCGTACCTGCTCGGGTGCCAGCCATGCCGGCAGTGCACCGGCGTAGTGCTCGACCAGGATGGCGAAGAACCGCTCGATCGATCCGAACAGTGCCCGGTGCAGCATGATCGGGCGGTGGCGGGCGTTGTCGGCACCGACGTACTCGAGGCCGAAACGCTCCGGGTGATTGAAGTCGCACTGGATGGTGCTGAGCTGCCACGTCCGGCCGATGGCGTCGCGCACGTCGATGTCGATCTTCGGGCCGTAGAAGGCGGCGTCACCCTCCTTGACCTCGTACGGCAGGCCGCTGTTGTCGAGGGCCAGGCGCAGGGCGTCGGTGGCCTTCAGCCAGATCTCGTCGCTCCCAACATACTTGTCGGGGTCCTTGGTCGACAGGTTGGCGGTGAACTCGGTGAACCCGAAGGCGGTCAGCACGCTCATGACGAACTCCAACAGGGAACCGATCTCCTCCTGCAGCTGCTCCTCGGTGCAGAAGATGTGACTGTCGTCCTGGGTGAAGCCGCGGATCCGCATCAGGCCGTGCAGTGTGCCCGCCCGTTCGTAGCGGTAGACGGTGCCGAGCTCGAACAGTCGCAGCGGCAGCTCGCGGTAGCTGCGCTGGCGGCTGGCGTAGACCAGGCAGTGCATCGGGCAGTTCATGGGCTTCGGGTAGTACGTCCCGTTGTCCATCTCCATGGGCGGGTACATCCCGTCCTTGTAGAAGTCCAGGTGGCCGGATGTCTCGAACAGGTTGGCGTTGGCCAGGTGCGGCGTGACCACGAACTCGTAGCCGCCGCCGGCGTGGCGCTCGCGGCTGTAGTCCTCCATGAGCTTGCGGACGATGCCGCCCTTGGGGTGCCACACCGCCAGGCCGCCCCCGAGCTCGTGGGGGAAGCTGAACAGGTCGAGCTCGACACCCAGCTTTCGATGGTCGCGCTTCTCCGCCTCGGCCAGGCGGTGCAGGTGCTCGGCCACTGCATCATCGGACTCCCACGCCGTGCCATAGATGCGCTGGAGCTGCTGGCGTTTCTCGTCACCCCGCCAGTAGGCGCCGGCCACCCGCATCAGCGCGAAGTGCCCGAGCTTGCCGGTCGAGGGCACGTGGGGGCCGCGGCACAGGTCGGTGAAGGCCGGCGAGTTCCAGTAGGTCGACACGCCGTGCTCGCCGGCGCCCTCGGACACGGCGTCGACTTCGTCCTGGCCGGCACCGACCGCTTCGATGATCTCCCGTTTGAACGGCTGGTCGCCGAACAGCTCGAGGCCCTCGGCGATGGAGTGCTCGTGGCGGACGAACGGCTGGTCCTCGGCCATGATGGCCCGCATCTCGGCGCTGATCCGCCCCAGGTCGTCGTCGGTGAAGCGGGCCCCGCCCGGCAGCTCGAAGTCGTAGTAGAAGCCATCCTCGATGACCGGGCCGATGGCGAAGTGTGCGCCAGGCCACAGCCGCAGGACGGCCTGGGCCAGCACGTGCGCCGTCGAGTGCCGCAGGACCTCCCGACCGAGCGGGGTGGTGGCGGTCACCACGGTGACCTCGGCACCGTCCGGAAGCGGGCGGGACAGGTCCACCGGCGCCCCGTCGAACGTGGCGGCCACGGCAGCTTTGGCCAGCCGCGGGCCGATCGACTGGGCGAACTCCAGTGCCGTGGTGCCCGGCTCGAACTCCTTGGTGCTGCCATCGGGGAGCCGGACGGAGACGCCTGCCATGGGTGGTGCCTTTCGTTGACGCAGTCGGTCGCTGCGGTTCGTTCGGTTGCGGCCCGACGGTAGGGCCCGACGGTGTGGTGCTCGCGGGTCGTCATCGGGTCGTCACCGGGGCGGCCCCGTACTGGGCGCCGTCGACGGCGGGCGACGCCGCACGGACGTCCCGGCTACAGGGTAACGCCCAGCAGTGCCGCCCCCTTGACCACCGACCGGCCCAGGGAGGCCTCGTCGTCGAGCGCCGCCAGTGCGCCCGGTGTGTCGAGGTCGTCGTCGAGGAACCCACGCACACGCCAGAGCCCGTCCTCGTCCGATCCCAGGTTACCGGCCGGGGCCTCCGGGTCGGCCGACCCGCTCGCCGCCCGCCAGCTGGTCAGCCGGGCCGCTGCGTCGGCAAGGTCCTGGTCGGCCCACTGCCAGTCGGGGCGGTAGTGGTGGGACAGCAGGGCCAAGCGGACCACGGCCGGTTCCCACCGCTTCAGGAGGTCGCTGACGAAGACCAGGTTACCCAGCGACTTCGACATCTTCGTACCACCCAGACCGACCAGTCCGACGTGCAGCCAGTGGCGAACGAACGGCGCGCCGGTGGCCGCCTCGGACTGAGCCGTCTCGCACTCGTGGTGCGGGAAGACGAGGTCGCGTCCGCCCCCGTGCACGTCGATGGTCTCGCCCAGCTCGCGCAGCACGAGCGCGGAGCACTCGATGTGCCACCCGGGTCGGCCCGGGCCCCAACGCGATTCCCACGACGGCTCGTCGGGCAACGAGGGCTGCCACAGCACGAAGTCGAGCGGGTTGCGCTTGTTCGGGTCGTCGGGGTTCCCGCCGTGCTCGGCGGCCATCGCCAACATGGTGGCGTGGTCGAAGTGGCTCACCTCGCCGAACCGGGGATAGGTCGTGACGTCGAAGTACACCGCGCCCCCGGCCTGATAGGCGTTGCCGGAGTCGAGGACCGAACCGATCAGGGTCAGGATCTCGGCGATGGCCGAGGTCGCCCGGGGCTCCGACCACGCCGGAATGAGGCCGAGGGCGTCCATGTCCCGGTCGAAGCGGGCGATCTCCTCGGCCGCCAGGTCCAGGTAGTGGACGCCGAGTTCACGCGCCTTGCGCAGGATGTCGTCGTCGACGTCGGTCACGTTGCGGACGCACCGGGTCTCGTGCCCGAGGTCGCGCAGTCGGCGCTGGAGGATGTCGAAGGTCAGGTACACCTGGGCATGGCCGAGGTGGGCCGAGTCGTACGGGGTGATTCCGCACGAGTACAGCGTCACCGTCTCACCGGGCTCGAGCGGGACGACCTCCCGTCGGGCCGTGTCGTAGAGGTGGATCACGCGAGGACCGGGGCGCTCACGCCTCGGGGAAGCCGGCCAGCTGCACCGCGGCGTGGACCTTGTGGCGGATGTTCACCGTGATGAGCACCGCCGTGAAGGCTTCGATCGCCGCTGCCTGGGACAGGCTCCCGGCGTCGATCCCACGGAGGCCCACGATGCGGTCGACCAGGGCGACCGTGGCCTCGCTCGCCTCGGGGTGGTCGGAGCAGACCAGCACGTCGGCCGCCACGGGGACGTCGAGCTTCTCCATCTCCGAGGCTGGAAGGTGGTGGAACGACGCCGACACCAGCGACCGCGGGAGCACTGCCTGCAGGGTGGCGGCCACCGACCCGCGGGGTGGCATCAGCGCCAGGAACTCGCGACCCTCCTTGACCAGGGCGTTGGCCATGGAGACGACGACCTTGCCGTCGAGCGCCCCGGCGAGCGGCCTGACGGTGGCCACCGCTCCGTCCCACGGGGTAGCCATGACGACCAGGTCCCCAGCCGCGCAGTCCTCGTTGGACGAACCCGTGATGGCCAGGGTGCGGCCGGGCCACGCCCCGACCAGGCCCGCGGCCACGCCTGCGGCGCGCTCGGCGTCGCGCGAGCCCAGGACCACCTCGTCGCCCGCCGCAGCCAGGCGCACGGCCAGACCGCGTCCGGCGGGGCCCGTACCTCCAAGTATTCCGATTCGCATGGGCGACACCCTACGCGCGTCGACCCCCGGCCCGACACACGGAGGAGCCGGTGCCCAGGGCCGGCGACGGCACGGGTCGACACCCGAGACCGGCGCCGGCTGTACCCTGGCGGCGCATGGGACTCCTCGACGGCAAGCGCATCCTCGTGACCGGCGTGCTCACCGACGCCTCGCTCGCGTTCGCCGTGGCCCGCAGGGCCCAGGACGAAGGGGCCGAGATCGTCCTGAGCGGCGCCGGCCGCGGCCTCTCCCTCACCCGGCGGACGGCGCGGAAGCTGCCCGTCGAGGCGGACGTGCTGGAGATCGACGTGACCGAGCCGGCGCAGCTGGCGGCCGCAGCGGCGACCCTCGCCGAGCGGTGGGACCGGCTCGACGGACTGGTGCACGCCATCGGCTACGCCCCGCCCGAGTGCCTCGGCGGGGACATCTTCCAGGCCGACTGGGAGCAGGTCCAGGTGGCACTGCACGTCTCGGCCTACTCGCTCAAGGCACTGGTGGAGGCGTTCCGCCCGATGCTGGCAGCGGCCGGAGTCGAGGAGCGCCCGGGCGCGTCGGTGGTCGGACTCGACTTCGACGCAACGGTGGCGTGGCCCGTCTACGACTGGATGGGCGTGTCCAAGGCCGCCCTCGAGTCCCTTGCCCGGTACCTGGCCCGAGACCTGGGACGGGAGCACGTCCGGGTCAACCTGGTGGCCGCCGGGCCGATCAAGACCATGGCGGCCAAGTCCATCCCGGGGTTCACCGCATTCGAGGACACCTGGGCCGACCGGGCGCCGTTGGGCTGGGACGTGCTCGACACCGACGTCGTGGCCCGGGCGTGCATGGCCCTGCTGTCCGATCTCCTGCCCATGACGACCGGCGAGATCCTCCACGTAGACGGCGGCGTCCACGCCATGGGTGCCTGAGGCGCCCCGCACCGCTCGAATCGCCCGACCCGACCGTCCAACCCCGACCCGCTGCCCAGGAGGCGCCGTGCCCACCCCCGACGAGCTGCGCTCGGCCATCGACCGCTACGTGGCGACCGTCAATGGGCGTGAACCCGTGGCCATCGCCGCACTGTTCACCGAGGACGCTGTGCAGGCCGACCCGGCGTCGGCCCCGGCGAACGTCGGACGGGAGGCGATCACCGCATTCTTCGCCAGTGGGATCGCCGCCAGCCAGGGATGGGTGTTCCGGGCCACCGCCGTCCACACCTGCGCCTCGATGGTGGCCATCGATTTCGCCATCGACGTCTCGCTGGGCGAGGGCACCATGGCGATCTCGGGCATCGAGGTGTTCCAGGCGGCTGACGACGGGCGGTTCACGTCTGCCCATGCCTACTGGGACGACGACGACGTCCGGTTCTCCTGACCCGGGCGGCCTGACCCGTGCGGCCTGACCCGCATCCGACCACCAGAAGCGAGGAGCGACCCGTGAGCGACGCCGCACTGCAGATCCAGAACCTCGTCCACCGGTACGCCGAGCTCATCGATCTCGGCGACTTCGACGCCCTGGGCCACCTGTTGGCCGGGGCGGAGATCGGTTCGGCCGACAGCCCCGGATCGCTGACCGGACACGGCGCCGTGGTGGACATGTTCACGTCGACCACCCGCCGCTACCCCGATGGCACCCCCCGCACCAAGCACGTGACCACCAACCTCATCATCGAGATCGACGACAGCGCTGGCACGGCCACCTGCCGCTCGTACTTCACCGTGCTCCAACAGGTGCCGGACCTCCCGCTCCAGCCCGTGATCGCCGGGCGCTACCGCGACGCGTTCGTCCGCGAGGACGGGGTGTGGCGGTTCTCCGAGCGGCGGTTCCTCATCGACCTTGTGGGCGACCTGAGCCGGCACCTCCTCGGTGGGATCCCCGACGTCGGCTGAGCGGCACCGTCCGGTGTCCGGCATCCGGCGTCACCGTCCGGTGTCCGGCGTCCGGCGTCACCGTCCGGTGTCCGGCGTCCGGCGTCACCGTCCGGTGTCCGGCGTCCGGCGTCCGAGTTCCGGCGGCGGCGTCGGCCCGTCCTGCGACGACTGCGACGCGCCCTCCCCCGGTGGCGACACGACCTTGACCGGTGCGACCGGCCCCTCGTAGGTTCGGACGACCGGAGTCGGGCAACGACGCCCGACGCGGAAGACGGTAGGGGGACCAGCGATGGGACGACTGGACGGCACGGTCGCCGTGGTGACAGGGGGCGCCTCGGGAATCGGAGCGGCCACCGCGGAGCGACTGGCCGCCGAAGGCGCCACGGTGGCCACCATCGACATCACCGGTGGGGTCGACTACGTGCTGGACGTGCGCGACGAGGCCGCCGTGCAGGACGCCTTTGCCAATGTGGTCGGCACCCATGGCCGGCTCGATTCCGTCGTCCACTGCGCCGGCGTGGCCGGTGGGGGCCCGGTCCATCTGGTCGAGGAGTCCGAGTGGGACCGGGTGGTCGACATCAACCTGAAGGGCACCTTCCTGGTCGACAAGCACGCCGCCATCCACATGCTGGAGGCCAACCGGGGCTCGATCGTCAACATCGCCTCGATCGAGGGGATCGAGGGCACCGAGGGTGGCAGCGCCTACAACGCGTCGAAGGGCGGCGTCATCATGCTCACCAAGTGCATGGCCATCGACTACGGGCACCGTGGCATCCGGGTGAACGCCATCTGCCCCGGCGGCGTCGACACCCCGCTGCTGATGGACATCATCGGAGCCCCCGGCGTCGAGGTCTACCGCGACAAGATGCACGATCGGCACCTCCTCAACCGGTTCGGCCGCCCGTCCGAGATCGCCGCCGCCGCTGCCTTCCTGGTCTCCGACGACGCGTCGTTCATGACCGGCCAGGCCATGGTGGTGGACGGTGGGTTCACCGCAGGATTCCGTGCCGGCCTGCTCCAGCAGATGGGAGTCGTATGACCACCACCCTGTCCCCGACCGACGCCGCCCGCAGCCTGAGGGACCTCACCGCCGAAGAGGCGTCGGCCTGTGAGGCCAACCGCACCCTCACCGCCCGCTCGGTCGGGGCCCTCTGGGACAGCGGGCTCATGCAGCAGTTCAACCCGGTCGAGGCCGGCGGCGCCGAGCCCACCTTCGCCGAGATGATCGACACCTGGATCGAGCTGGCCTGGCAGGACGGATCGCTCGGCTGGATCGGCATCGCCAACCTGCCCTCGGCCGCCGCCTGCGCGGCCTACCTGCCGGCCGACGGCTTCGACGAGGTGTTCGCCGCGCACGGCAACCGGGTGACGGTCGGGGGCCAGTTCTTCCCCAACGGCATGGGCGCCTCGGTCGACGGCGGCTACCGGATCACCGGCGCGTGGAACTTCGGCTCGGGGACCGGGCATGCCCAGTACGTGGCCGCCGGGTTCATGCCCACGGTCGACGGCGAGCCGATGATCGGCGACGACGGGATCCCGCCCCTGCTGGTGGCCGTCATCCCGCGCGACGAGATCACCTTCACCGACGGGTGGCACGTCCAGGGCCTGAAGGGCACCGGCAGCTTCGACTACAACGTCACCGACTGCTTCGTGCCCGAGTCGCGCACCTTCGAGCTCTTCACCCACACCCCCGTCCGGGGCCGGTCCGCCGCCTTCCACATGGGCCTGATGCCCATCACCGCGGCCGGGCACGCCTCGTGGGCGCTGGGAGTGGCCAAGAGCATGCTGGACGACGTGGCCGAGCTCGCACGCACCAAGGTTCGGATGGGCGACGACGGGGCCCTGGCCAACCGGGCGACCTTCCAGAAGGGCCTGTCGCACCACACCGCCATGTGGAAGGCGGCCCGGCTGCTGGTGCTCGACGAGTTCGCAACCGCCGAGCGCCAGATCGCCGAGGAGGGTGCCCTCAGGCCCACCATGCGGGCCGACCTACGGGTGGCCGCCACCTATGCCACCGAGGCGAGCCGCGAGGTGGTCCAGTGGGCCCACCTGTCCGCTGGCACATCGGCGATCCACGAGGGGACCCGCCTCGAGCGGGCGTTCCGGGACCTCTACACCGGCACCCAGCACGTATTCATCGGCGAGAAGACCTACATCGACGCGGCGCGCATCCACCTCGGCCTGGTCGACGACCAGTTCGGCCTCTGAGGGCCCCCGACGGGCCCGTCCGGACCGCCGGGCCGGTCAGAGCTGCATGGCCTTGACCTCGAGGAACTCCTCCAGGCCGAAGGAGCCGAACTCGCGTCCATTTCCCGACTGCTTGTAGCCGCCGAACGGCGCCATCGGGTTGAACGAGCCGCCGTTCACCTCCACCTGGCCGGTGCGAAGTCTGCGCGCGACGGCCGTTGCGTGCTCGGGGTCAGCGGACCACACGCCGCCGGCCAGCCCGTAGTCGGTGTCGTTGGCGATGTCGATCGCCTCCTCCTCCGAGTCGTAGGGGATGATCACGAGCACCGGGCCGAAGATCTCCTCGCGTGCGATCGTCATGTCGCGCGTCACATTCGAGAACACGGTCGGGGCGACGAAGAAGCCCGACTCCAGGCCGCCAGGTGTCTCGGTGCCACCGGTGACGAGCGTGGCACCTTCGCCCACGCCCTTGTCGATGTACATCCGCACCCGGTCGCGCTGGGCCGCCGAGACCAGCGGTCCGAGCCGGGTGGCCGGGTCGAACGGGTCGCCGGGGGTCCACGCCTCGGCGGCGGTGCGGGCGAGCTCCTCGACCTCGGCCAGCCTGCCTCGGGGGACGAGCATCCGGGTCAGGGCGCTGCAGGTCTGCCCCGAATTCAGGTAGCACTTGCCGACGCCGTCGGGAACAGCCGTCGCCAGGTCGGCGTCGGACAGGATGACGTTGGCCGACTTGCCGCCGAGCTCGAGGGCCACCCGCTTGACCGTCCCGGCGGCGACCTCGGAGACCCGCTTGCCGGCGCGGGTGGAGCCGGTGAAGGACACCATGTCGACATCGGTGTGGCCGGCGATGGCTTCGCCGACGACGGGGCCGAACCCGGTCACCAGGTTGAACACGCCGGCCGGCAGTCCGACCTCGTCCATGATGTCGGCGAGCACGAACGCATTGAGGGGGGCCACCTCGCTCGGCTTCACCACGACGGTGCACCCGGCGGCCAGGGCCGGCGCCACCTTGGCCGCGATCTGGTGGAGCGGATAGTTCCACGGGGTGATGCACCCCACCACGCCGATCGGCTCGCGCACGACCAGCGAGTTGCCCACCTCCTGCTCCCAGGTGAAGTCGGCGGCAACCTGTGCGGCGGTGCCGAACGAGTTGAGGGGCAGGCCGACCTGGACGAGCTGGGACAGCACCTGCGGCATCCCCACCTCGTGGGTGATGAGCTCGGCCAGCGACTCCATGCGCGCTCCCAGGGCCTCGGCCACCTTGGTCAGGTAGGCGGTGCGCTCGGCGACGGGCAGGCCCGACCAGCCCGGGAACGCGGCCTTGGCTGCAGCGACCGCCCGGTCGACGTCGTCCACGGTGCCCTCGGGCACCGTGCCGATGACTGCTTCCGTGGTCGAGTCGATGACGGCGATCGTGCCGGTGCCGGTGGAGGGCATCCAGGCCCCGTCGATGTAGAGCGCGTCGCGGGTGGTCTCGGAGGTGGCCATGGTGCTCCCTTGCAGGTCGGTGTTCGGACGGCGTGCCCACTGTAGGGGCCGCGCCCGGTGGCCGCCCGCAGCCAGCCGAGGTCCCCGCCAGTTGCATAACGCTTCCGATATATGTAGCTTCGCCCCGGCAGGCGACGAGCACCGGACGGAGCGCATGGCCAGGACGCAGGAGCAACGGAAAGCGGAGACCCGGGCGCGACTGCTGGCCGCGGCCGCCGAGCTCTTCGCCGAACAGGGGGTGGACGCCGTGTCGGTGGACGCCGTGGCCGAGTCGGCCGGGCGGACGTCCGGCGCGGTCTACGCACACTTCGGCTCGAAGCAGGGACTGCTGCTCGCACTCCTCGACTCGTGGAAGGACTCGGTGCTCACGGTGCTGCTGGCCGAGGTGGCGGTGTCCGACTCCCCCGCCGGGCAGCTGGGGGCCGTGTGGGCCACCGTGTCCGACACCTCCGACCGGGAGTCGTCCCGTTGGCCCCTGCTCGAGCACGAACTGTGGCTCCGGGCGGCCCGCGACCCCGAGGTGGCAGACGTCCTCCGGGTCCGCAACGCCGAGGCCCTCCGCTACAGCGCCAACCGCATCGACGCCTGGACGTCGGCCGTCGGCGCCACCCCGGCGGCGGGGCCCGAGGAGCTGGCCGTGCTGCTCAAGGCACTGCTGACCGGGCTGGCGATCCAGAAGCGCCTCGACCCGGACACCATCCCCGACGACCTGGCCTTCCGGGGCCTCGCCGCTCTGGTCGGCCTGTCCGTGGGCGCCTCCACGTCGCGTTCGCCGGAGCCGTCCGAGCCACTGTCCGGCAGCACCGACCGTTCGACCCGTTCCGTCCCACCGACCAGCTAGGAGACCCATCATGCACACGGAGATCTGCGACCGCCTCGGCATCGAGTTCCCCATCTTCGCCTTCACCCACTGCCGCGATGTGGTGGCGGCCGTCACCAATGCCGGCGGCATCGGCGTGCTCGGCGCCATCGCATTCACGCCCGAGCAGCTCGAGGTCGAGCTGACGTGGATCGACGAGCACGTGGGCGACAAGCCGTACGGAGTCGACATCGTGATCCCGGCCAAGTACGAGGGCATGGACGAGACCGACCCGGACAAGCTCGAGGCCATGATCCGGGGGCTGGTGCCGGCCGAGCACAAGGAGTTCGCCCTCAAGATCCTGGCCGACCACGGGGTGCCGGAGATCCCCGAGGACGAGCGCACCTCGAACGGAATGATCGGCTGGACTGCCGCCCACGCCGCCGGGCTGATCGACACCGCCCTGCGCCACCCGAACGTCAAGCTCATCGCCAACGCCCTCGGCACCCCGCCGGAGGACGTGGTCGAGAAGGTCCAGGGGGCCGGACTCCTGATCGGGGCGCTGGCCGGCTCGGTCAAGCACGCCCTCCACCACAAGGCGGCCGGCCTCGACTTCATCATCTGCCAGGGGTCCGAGGGCGGCGGCCACACCGGCGACGTCGGCAGCATCGTACTGTGGCCCGAGGTCATCGACGCCGTTGCGCCCATCCCGGTGCTGGCCGCCGGAGGCGTGGGCAGCGGACGCCAGATGGCCGCGGCCATGGCCCTGGGCGCACAGGGCGTGTGGTCGGGCACCCTGTGGCTGACGGTCGAGGAGGCCGACATCCCGCCGAAGCAGATGGAGACCTACCTCGCGGCGTCCAGCCGGGACACGGTGCGCTCGCGCTCCTTCACCGGCAAGCCGTGCCGGATGCTCCGCAACGACTGGACCGAGGCGTGGGAGGCCGAGGACACCCCGGACCCGCTGCCCATGCCGCTGCAGATGATGGTGGCCATCGAGGCCGTGTCCCGCGGCCACCGGTACCCGGAACAGGCAAAGGACGTGAACTTCAACCCGTGCGGCCAGGTCATCGGCCGGGCCACCACGGTCCGCAAGGCCAAGGACGTCGTCTTCTCGATGGTCGAGGAGTTCATCGAGGCGAGCGAGCGCCTGCAGGCCGAGGTCACCGTCTGATCCGCCGCGACCGGGGCCCGGCGACCGGGGCAGGTCGTCCGGCCTCCGGCGTCCGGGCGGAGGCCGACGCACGCCCCCGGCGGACCACGACCCGCCGGGGGCGTTGGCTACACTCCTCGGATGTCCCCCGTCCTCCGCCTCCAGGACCTGCGCACCGAATTCCACCTGCGCCAGGGCTCGGTCGTGGCGGTGGACGGCGTCTCGTTCGATGTCGACGAGGGCGAGTGCGTCGGCGTGGTCGGAGAGTCCGGCTGCGGCAAGAGCACGACCGGGTTGTCCATCATGCGGCTGCTGCCCGGTAACGGCCACCTGACCGGGGGATCGGTCACCCTGCTCGGGCGGGACCTGGCCGGCCTCGACGAGAAGGAGATGCGCGCCGTCCGGGGAAACGAGGTGGCGCTCATCCCGCAGGACCCGATGACCTCGCTCAACCCGACCATGTCGATCGGGCGCCAGATCTCCGAAGGGGTCCTGCTCCACCGCGACGTCGGTCGCGCCGAGGCCCGCCTCCGGGCGCTCGAGGTCCTCCGCCAGGTAGAGATGCCCCAGCCCGAGGAGCGCCTCGACCAGTATCCCCACGAGCTGTCGGGTGGCCTCCGCCAGCGGGTGATGATCGCCATGGCGTTGGCGTGCGACCCGAAGCTGCTGATCGCCGACGAGCCCACCACGGCCCTCGACGTGACCATCCAGGCCCAGATCCTCGACCTCATCGACGAACTGCGCCAACGCCTGTCGATGGCGGTCATCCTGATCACCCACGACATGGGGGTGATCGCCGGGCGCACGGACCGGGTGGTGGTCATGTACGCCGGCAGAGTCGCAGAAGAAGCCGCCACCGGCGAGCTCTTCAGCCGCATCCGCCATCCCTATTCGCAGGCACTCCTGGCATCTGTGCCCAAGCTCGACCAGCGGCGCGACGAGCGTCTCCTGTCGATCCCGGGGCTCCCGCCCGACCTCTCCAAGGAGATCACCGGGTGCCGGTTCGCCCCACGGTGCCAGTTCGCCACCGACGGGTGTCGAACGACCGAGCCGCCGCTGGCCGAGGACCATGGCGACACCGGCAGCGTTCCCCATCGCTTCGCCTGCTTCCACCCGGTGGACCCCGGGGTCGTCGCCCCCGGGCCGGCCGTCGCCCAGACTGCGCCGGCGACCGCCGACCCGGTGGTGGGCACCGACGGCCCATCGGATCACATCCTCGAGGTGGCCAACCTGGTCAAGGAGTTCCCGGTCATGGCCGGTGGGGTGTTCCGGCGCCAGGTCGGCTCGGTGAAGGCCGTGACCGACGTCAGCTTCGCCATCCGTCGAGGCGAGACCTTCGGCCTGGTGGGCGAGTCGGGCTGCGGGAAGACCACCATCGGACGGATGCTGGTCGCACTCGATCGGGCCAACTCGGGATCCATCGTGTTCGAGGGTGCGGACATCGCGTCGATGGGCGGCCGGGCACTGCAGAGCCGCCGTCGTGACCTGCAGCTCATGTTCCAGGACCCCTACGCGTCGCTCGACCCCCGGATGCGGGTCGGGACGATCATCCGCGAGCCGCTGAAGGTCAACCGGGTCGGCACCGGCGACGAGCAGACCGACAAGGTCCGGTCCCTGCTCGACGAGGTCGGTCTGAGCCGGACCGCCGTGGACCGCTACCCCCACGAGTTCTCCGGCGGACAGCGCCAGCGCATCGGGCTGGCCCGGGCCCTCGCCCTCGACCCGAAGCTGATCGTGGCCGACGAGCCGGTCTCCGCACTCGACGTGTCGATCCAGGCCCAGATCCTCAACCTCATGAAGGACCTGCAGGGCCGCCACGGCCTCACGTACCTGATGATCTCCCACGACCTGGCCGTCGTCCGCTACATGGCCGACACCATCGGCGTGATGTACCTCGGCAAGCTCGTGGAACTTGGCCCCGCCGAGGCCGTCTACGAGCGGTCCGCTCATCACTACACGCTCGGCCTGCTGAACGCCGTTCCGGTGGCCGACGTGCAGGCCGCCCGGGCCCGGAGCGTCGACCGGGTGCGGGTCCAGGGCGAACTCCCGTCGTCGATGTTCCCGCCCTCCGGGTGCCGGTTCAACACGCGGTGCCCGGCCGCCGAGGCACCGTGCTTCAGCGAGGAGCCGCAGATGCAGCGGTTCGGCGACGGCCACCTGGCCGCCTGCCACTTCCCGCTCCGGACCCCGGTGGCACTGTCCTCCACCCGCGGGTCGGCCACCGACTGAGCGGCGGCACCGGTCAGCGCTGCTGCAGCCGGACCTCCAGCGAGTCACGCAGCGCGTCGCCCACATAGTTGAACGCGATGACCACGAGCACGATGCACAGGCCGACCGGGTAGATCTGCCACCAGTAGCCGTTACCCGCGGCGTTGACACCGTTGGAGAGCATGGTGCCCCAGTCGGTCTGCGGCGAGGGGACGCCGAGTCCCAGGTAGCCGAGCGCGGCCAGCAGGAGGATCGAGTCCGCCACCTGGAACGTGGCGAACACGACGATGGTGCCGACAGCGTTCGGGATGATGTGGCGATTGATGATCCGGCCGCGACTGCCGCCCATCACCCGCACGGCCTGCACGTACTCGCGGGTGCGCAGTGTCAGGGTCTCCCCGCGAATGAGGCGCGCCGGGACCAGCCAGCTCACGAACGCGATCACCAGTATGAGCAGCGTCTCGGACGAGTGGTAGATCGTGACGAGCGCGATGAGCAGGAACAGAACGGGTATCGAGAGCAGTACGTCCACGATCCGCATGAGCAGCGAGTCGAGCCAGCCGCCGAAGAAGCCGGAAATGGCGCCGTAGAGCGTGCCGATGATGGTGGCCACCAGCGCCGAGGCGAGCCCGACGATCAGCGACGCCTGGCCACCGAACATGAGGCGACCGAGGATGTTGAAGCCGGACTCGTCGGTGCCGAGCGGGTTGCCGTTGCCCGGCGGCGCGTTCTGGGTGGAGTTCTGCAACGCCGCCTGGGAGTTGGTCTGGTTGGTCGGGTAGACGTGCGGCCCCAGGAAGCAGAACAGCACCATGAACACGATGACGCCGAGACCGACCACCGCCAGCTTGTTCTCGGCGAAGACCCGGCCCATCTGCCGGAGGTTCCCGCCGGTGGACCGTGCCTCGCCGCCCGCCGGAGCGGCGACGTCGACCCGGTCCATCTCGCCCACCCGCATGGTCTCGCCCCCGCCGATGGGGATCGCCGTCTCGGACTCGATGTCGTTGAAGACGGGGTCCATCCGTCCGTCGTGGGGATCGGGCATGTCATGCACCTCCGAGGCGGATCCGCGGGTCCGCCACCGCGTAGAGGACGTCGGCAAGGAGCGAGCCGATCACCGTGGCGACGGTGATCACGAGCGTGGTACCGAGAACCACCGGGATGTCGACGTTGAAGGCGGACTGCACGGTCAGGAGTCCCATGCCGGGGTAGTTGAAGACGTTCTCGACGATCAGGGCGCCGCTGACGATGGCGGGGAGCGACAGTCCGAGCAGGGTCAGGATGGGGATCAGGGCGTTGCGCAATGCGTGCCCGTAGAGGACCCGTCGGTTGCTCGCGCCCTTGGCACGCGCCGTGCGCACGTAGTCCTCGGCCATGGCGTCCATCATCGACGAGCGCATGTACCGGCTGAACGAGGCGATGGAGGTGACCGCCAGGGTCACGATGGGGAGCACGAAGGCCTGCGGGTCGGTGAACACGGCCCAGGCCGACGCGTCCGACGGCGGGGACACCGGGAACCACTTCAGATCGAAGGCGAAGAAGATGATGAGCAGCGTGCCGACCAGGAAGTCCGGCATGGCGTAGAAGAAGAACGAGGCGCCGGTGACGGCGTAGTCGATCGGCTTGTTGCGACGGACCACCTGCAGGATGCCGAGGGGGATGGCGACCACGAGCGACAGGAGCACCGATGCCGTCACCAGGGTGAGGGTCTTCGGGAGCCGCTCCATGATGACCTGGGTGACACCCTGGTTGTACTTGTAGGAGTACCCCAGGTTCTGGTCCCAGACCACTCCTTTCACGTAGTTGTAGAACTGGACCCAGAACCCCTGGTCGAGACCGTTGACGCGGTTGAAGTGGGCGATCCCCGCCGGGGTGGCCTTCGTGCCGAGGACGGCCCGGGCCTCGCCACCCGGGATCAACTGCGCAAGCAGGAACGTCAGCACGAGGACGCCGAGGATGACGACGATCGCCTGCCCTATCCGCCGGATGATGTAGCCGATCATCGGTCTTCGGTCCCCAGTCCTCGGTCAGCCGCTGACGGATTCCATGCGGGAGGGCCCCCGGCCCGGATCGTGCTCCGGGGCCGGGGGCCCAGCCTCACAGGTTCATTTCGACACGGCGCACGCCGCGCGCCGAGCATCCATCGTCCATCGTCCCCGGTCAGCCGTTGAAGCGCCAGTTCTCCGGGGTGATGGCCCACAGGGGGCTCTGCGGCGTCGCGCCGCTCAGACCCTTGGCGATCTCGGTCAGCGAGGTCACGGTGTTGGGCTGGAACACGACCGGCAGCTGCTCGGCCAGGTAGTTCTCGTACTGCGTCAACGGCACCTGGGTCTGGGTGGTGGCCAGGATGTTGGCGTCGTTGGTCGGGTCCGAGTAGCTGCCCGAGTTCGAGCCGGCCCCGGTCTGGAAGATCGACTCACCCGAGGGGTAGTAGTCCGGCGAGAAGATCCAGCCGGCGCCCCAGTTGCCGAGCTCCCAGGCGCACTGGGTGCCCGTGGTGCAGGGCACCGAGTTGCCGATGACGGTGTTGAACGACTGCTGGCTCAGCGTCATGTTGATGCCGGCCGACGCCCACGAGGACTTCTCGGCGTTCATCAGCTGCGTGAGGTTGTCCGAGCCGCTGGCGTAGGGCAGGTCGAAGGCGAGCTTCGCCCCCGCAGGGATGCCGGCACCGCACTGGTTGGCCGCGGTGCCCGGCGAGGCACAGGTGCTCGTACCACCCGGAACGACCGTCCAGCCGTGGTCCTTCAGGAGCGATACCGCCTTCGTGGGATTGTACGGATACGGGTTGTTCTTCACCTCGGCCGACACGAACGAGTTGGCCGGCTCGGAGGGGACGGGCCCGTAGGTGCCCACGCCGTAGCCCTTGTTGATCTTCTGGTTGTAGAGCGGCTGGTCCACCAGGAGCTGGATCGCCTGGCGGATGTACAGCTGACTGAAGATCCTGCCTGCGTTGCCGCCGTCCCCGTTCGAATTGAAGTTGTACGGGAAGTAGTTGATGGCCCAGGTGTAGAGCGGGTCCATCGAGTACGTGCCCGTCAGTCGCGGGTTGTTGGGACCGGCGACGAGTGGGTTGGTCGTCGGCGACGTGACGTCACCGGTGGGCAGGTACCCGACGTCGACCTTGCCGCCCACCAGCGCGTTGAACTCTGCCGAGTCCGACGTGAAGGGCACCTCCTTGAAGGTGGTGATGGTGGGCTTGACCGGACCCGAGTACGACTTGTTGGCCGTGAACGTCACATTGCCGCTGGCGTCGAACTGTGTCAGCTTCCACGGGCCGTCGACGACACCCCACAGCGGGTTGGTGGCGTAGGTCGACAGCGAGTTGTTGGCGGCCTTCGGGTTGGCCGGGTCGTAGCCCGCCTGCTTCGACAGGAACGTGTAGACGTTGGTGCAGGCGGCATCGGCGGTCCCGTAGGGGGCTGCGGCACAGCCACCCGAATTCGGCGCCGCTCCGGCAGCGGTCACGTCCCAGGCGTTCGGCATGGGGGTGATCTGCGACAGCTCGTTGTAGGTGAACCAGTAGCTGTTCACCGCGCCGGTCAACGTCATCGTGAGCTGCGTCGGGCTGTTGACGGTGATGCTCTGGATGTCGTCGGGAATCGTGCCGGGCGCATAGCCGGCCCAGTTGGCCTTCTCGGCGTGCAGCATGTTCATCCAGAACATGACGTTCTGCGACGTGACGGTCTCACCGTTCGACCACTTGTAGTTGTCGAGGTTCACGGTGACCACCGTGTCGTTGTTCGAGTAGGTCGGTGCGGCAGCCAGGGACAGTGACGTGTTGAGGCCGGGGCTCGTCCCCTGCCCGAACCAGTACAGCGGTCGGTACATCAGGTACTGGAACTGGGTGCCGTTCGACACGCTGAAGAACGCCAGGCTCTCGAACGGGAAGATGTAGTTCGGCGGCGTCTGCGGTGCCTCGGCCCACGTCGCCGTGGTCTGACCCGCCGAGGTGCTGGCGGCCGTGCCGCTCGACCCCGAGCTGCACCCTGCGGCCAGCGCGCCGACGGCCAGGACGGTTACCACCGTCCCGATGCGCATCCCATTGCTGAACCTACCCACTCGCTTCATGCGTCACCCGATTCCGCTCTGCAGCCACCCGCGCGTTCCGTTCACGAGGAATTCAGCTGCTGTTAACCTGCTTGAACGGGCACACTAAACCACGCACAGAGGCAACTCAACTACTCCTCAGGTAAATGTTTCCGTTCCGGAATCGGGGGCGCGATATCGCTTTCGATCGAACTATTGCTGAATGGCGCCGGAAACAGAAACAGGTTCCTTTCTCCACGTCCCGGCGCGAAGATTGACGAACGGTCACTGCGGGTGGCCGTCCAGGAGCGGCGTCGAACGACGCTCCGGAAGGGGGAGACATGCTCGTTTCCGTGATTCTCGAGGCGAAGGGGGACGCCGTCGCCACGGTGCAGCGCACGGCCACCGTCGGTGACGCCGTCGCAGACCTGGTGCGCCACCGGGTCGGCGCCCTGGTGGTCTCCCCCGGCGACGGGACCATCGAGGGCATCGTGTCCGAGCGCGACGTGGTGCGCTGCCTCAGCGACCTCCGAGGCGACGCGCTCGCCCAACCGGTGTCGACCGTGATGTCCTCGACCGTGCACCTGTGCTCCCCTGACGACACCGTCGACTCGATCATGAACCTCATGACCACCCAGCGCATCCGCCACGTCCCCGTCGTCCGGGACGGGCGCCTGGCCGGCATCATCAGCATCGGCGACGTGGTCAAGAGCCGCATCGGCGAGCTCGAGAAGGACCGCAACGAACTGATCGAGTACATCACCGCCCGGTAGGTCCACGCAGGCCACCGGTGGCACGGTCACCCTTCAGTCGGCGGCGGTCGCCTCCGCCGGATCCGAGGTGTCGTCGGCGAACCGGTAGCCCGCGCCTCGCACGGTGACCAGCAAGGTCTCGAGATCGGGCTTGTTGAGCTTGCGGCGCAGGTATCCGACATAGACGTCGACCACGTTGCTGCCGGTCTCGAAGGTCTGGTCCCAGACGCTCGAGAGGATCTGGGCCCGGGACAACACCTGATGGGGATGGCGCATGAAGAGCTCGAGCAGCGCCCACTCGCGGGGGGCCAGGTCGATGCGCTGACCGGACCGCCACGCCACCTTGGTCAGGAGGTCGAGTCGCAGGTCGCCCACGACGATCTCCGAGGAGCTCGGCTGCTCGGCCGTCCGCAGGACCGCGCGCACCCGGGCCAGCAGCTCGTCGAAGGAGAACGGCTTGGTGACGTAGTCGTTTGCCCCGGCGTTCAGCCCCAGGACCTTCTGCTCGACCTCGGCCCGGGCGGTCAGGATGATCACCGGCGTGGCGAGGCCGCGCCCCCGCATCCAGGTGAGCACGTCACCGCCCTCGCCGCCGGGCAGCCCGAGGTCGAGCAACACCAGGTCGGCTGGCGGATCGGCGGTCTCCAGCACCAGGCGGGCGTCGTCAGGGGTGCCGGCCACGGTGATGGCGTAGCCCTCGGCCCGCAGTCCCTTCTCCAGGAACGAGGTGATCCCCCGGTCGTCCTCCGCGATCAGGATGTGCATCAGACCCCCACGGGAGCGCGGGCGGCGCCCATCGTCACCCGAGAGGCGGGGAGCGTGATCGCCGCACGGCAGCCGCCCAGCTCGGACCGTCCCAGCGCGAATGTACCGCCGTGGGCCTCGGCCACCGCCGTCACGATGGCGAGGCCGAGTCCGCTGCCCTCCCGGTCGGCGCTCCCCAGCCGACCGAACCGGGCAAGCACGGTCGGCAACTGCTCGTCGGGGATCCCGGGCCCCGAGTCCTCCACCGACACGACGAGCGAGCCGTCGACATCGGACCGGATGGCCCGCACCTCGATGGTGTCGCCGGTGGCGGTGGCCCGCACGGCGTTGTCGACCAGGTTGAGCAGCGCCCCCCGCAACTTGGCCACGTCGACCTCGAGCACCACATCGGGCACCGGGGCGAGCGACCACCAGCGCGGCGCGAGCACCCGGGCCGAGTCGGTCAACTCGGAGAGGAAGGTCCGCAGGTCGAGGCGCTCGATCTGCAGGAAATCGGGTTCGAGGGCGCGTCCGAGCAGGAGGAGGCGCTCGACGAGCGAGCGCATGTGGTCCAGCTCGTCCACCACCACCCCCACCGTCTCGCGCACCTCGTCCATCTCTGCGGAGGGCTGGCGGGCGAGCACCTCGAGATGGCCTCGGGCCACGGTGAGCGGCGTGCGCAGCTGGTGGGACACGTCGGAGAGCAGGCGACGCTGGACGACCATGGCCGCCTGCAGGCGGTCGAGCATCGAGTCGAAGGTGGCGGCCAGCTTGCCGACCTCGTCGTCGGTCCCCTGGTCACCGAGGCGCCGGTCGAGGTCGCCGTTCTCGATGGACGACGCCGTGTCGGTGATGCTGCCCACGGTCCGCAGCAGCCGGCGCAGGAGCAGGTAGGCACCGGCGACGGCCGCCACCAGGGCAACGAGGGCCTCGCCCGCCCCGAGCACCAGGACGCGCTGCTGGTCGGCGTGGAGCTGCGACAGGTCGGACGCCACCAGCAGGGTTCCCACCGTGGCGCCGCCCTGGAGGATCGGGCTGGCCAGGAGCAGGGTATCGGACCCGCCGACGGTCATCCGGTAGGTGGTGGTCGCTTTCGGCGGTCGGGACAGGAGGCGGCGGATCTGCACGTCGGCCAGCAGCGCGCCGGAGCCGGCCGAGCCGAAGCGCCGCCCCGAGTCGAGCCCGATCAGGAGCGACTCGCCCTGGACCAGCACCCGGCCCTGCAGGTACGCGACCGTGGCCGGCTCGAGTGACGTCGCCGTGGTCGCGGCCGTGGCCCGGCTGAAGCTGTCCACCTCGGAGACGAGGCTGCGGGTGGTCGACGCGACCGACTGGTTGACGAACGCCCGATCGGTCTCGTAGGCGGTGACCGACAGGATCACCACCAGCAGGATGGCCAGGAACGCGGCGAGCCGGCTCGCCGAGCCGAGTCGCCGGCGCCGGGTCGTACCGGTGCCGGACACCGTCAGCTGTCCTTGGGCTCGGGCTCGGTGGTGGAGGTCGTCGTGGTCGGAGGCCGGAAACCGACCGCGGTCGGGGTGGGCTCCGTGGGCTCGGTCGTGCCCCCGCCCGCTCCGCTCGAGGTGGGTTCCGGGTTGGGGCCGGATCCGGCGGGTGTCGACCCGCCGGCAACGTCGGTCCCCGTGGTCGTCGACGCCCCGCCCGAGCCGGAGGACCAGACCGAACCGGGACCGGTGGCCGTCTGGGTCACCACCGGGCGGTCCGGGGTGACGACCGTGGCGGACGGGACCGGGATGATCGTGGAGGGAGGTGCAGCGGCCACGGCCGTCGGCGCCAGCCGGGGGCCCGCGGGAAGCGCCACCTGCCCCGCCGCAAGTGAGCCCTGGGCAGCCACGGCGATGGTGGCCGCGCCGACCAGCGCGCCGACCCCGGGCGCCACCCACCAGGGCCGACGGCTCTCCTTGTTCGTCATCAGGCTGTCCGTCGGCATGACGCGCGACCTCGCACTCGTCGGGACTGCCGGGTGCCGGCCTCCCGTGCAGGCATCGGTGCCGTGCAGACCGAGGTTACCAACACGGACCGTCCGTGGGATGGTCGGTACCGCCCGACGCGGGGACCAACGGGTGGTCGGAGGCACCCTCGGGCACCGGCACCCCCGCCCGGACGGGGGCTGCTGTTGGCACCGGCACCGGCACCGGATCCGGACGCTCGTTCACGACCACGGCCCCGTTGGGGCAGGCAGCTGCGGCGCGCCGCGCCCGGCGAAGTGCGCGTCGCCCGGACGGCGAGGCGTCGACGACCCGGCCGAACCCCCACTGGTCCAGCTCCACGCCTTCGGCGAAGTAGAGGGCGCAGATGGCATGGCCCCGGCACAGGGTGGGGTCGATCCGGACCAGGACGGTCACGCGAAGTCCTCCGCCGGCCGGGGCCCGGCACCGGTCGGGTACGGCACAGGGACGGCCAGCACCGCCGGGTGGTCCGCACCCCGGCACGGCGAGCCGGCCAGATGGCGCACGACGTCGTCACCGAACACGTCCAGGGTCGAGCGCACGAGTCGGACGACGCCGTCGGGGTGGGCGCACGCCCCGCTGCCCAGCAGCTCGTCCCCCAGGGTCTCCATGCGCCTCAGCCCGCGGCGCCGGAACGATCCCTCGGCCAACGACGCCATCCCTGCGGCCAACCGGGGCAGCCCGGCCACGCACGTCCCGCACTGGCCGGCCGACTCCCCGGCCAGGTAGGCGACCACCCGGGCCGTCTCCACCAGGGCGCAGGCTCCATGGGGCAGCACCCCGAGCAGCCCGCAGCCCGGACCGGAGCCCAGGCACTCGAGCGCCGCCCGCTCCCACGGAACCTGCCACGCCTCCTCCCCGGTCAGCCAGGTACCGGCGAACCCGCCGACCAGCACGGCCGCGGGCGGGGTCCTCGATCCGGTGGCGAACAGGACGTCGCCCACGGTGCCGGGGCCGATGAGCTCGACCACCTGACCGGGTCGGTCCACGGCACCGGCCAGTGTGAGCAGGCGCGGACCCGGCGACGTGCCCGCCCCGAGTGACGCCCAGGCCGCCGGGCCGAGCCGGGCCAGGAGCCCGAGCTGGGCCACCGTCTCGGCGTTGACAACCACCGTGGGCCGCCCCGACGGCCCCTCGAGGGCCATCGGGGCGATGGTGAACCGGGGCCGGCCGTCCCCGTCCTGCGCGAACCCCGCCACGGCCGACGCCTCACCCGACACGTAGCGGTCGGGACCGAGTGACACCGTCCAGGACACGGCGTCGTAGCCCGCGGACCCGCGCTCGTCCATGGCCCCCCGGATGCCCGCGAGCGGCGCATCGGCCCCGCGGTGCAGGTGGACCGCGGCCTCGTCGACCCCGAGCGCGGTGGCGAGGAGCGCCGTCCCGTCCAGCACCAGGTGCGGCCGCAGCGCACACAGCGTGGCGTCCTTGGCGCTGGCTGGCTCGCTCTCACTGGCGTTCACGAGCAGGACCGGGCGCCCACCGGTGGCCAGTGCCGCCGCCACCTTGCGGGCCACCGGGAATCCCCCACCACCCCGGCCGTCCAGGCGGGCGGCCCGCAGCAGCGCCAGGACCTGCGCCCCGTCCATCGCGGGCAGCCCACCCCAGCGGCCGCGGTGGCCGTGGAGGGACTCGGGCCCGGACCCCGTCCCCGGGCCCGAGAGCAGGAACGTGCCCGGCTCGCCTGGCCCGCCGACACCCACTTCACCGATGGTGCCCGGCCAGCGCGGCACGGTCGAGATCGTGGCGTCCGTCGACGGGAGGTCGGTCAGCTCGATCATTCGACCACCGCCGCCGCACCGTGGCCCGCCCGGCTACCGATCCACCGGGTGGCCTGCAGGACGAGCACGAGCCCCCCGGTCACGACGTAGACCCAGCGCAGGGCGTAGGCGTCGCTTCCGGCGAGGATCCCGTGGGCCAGGGTCAGGCAGAACACGAGGACCGACACGGTGTGGATCGGGAACCACACCCGCCGACCGAGGGAGCCGGCCAGGGCCGCGGTGCCTGCCACCAGGAGGAGGGCGTAGAGGGCCAGCGTGCCGAGCGCGGTCGGTGTCGGGCGGTACTGGGCGTCCCACGGCACGAACACCCCGGCCCAGCCGACGCCGGCGTACCTGTCGAGGGCGAGCGCGGTCAGGTGTCCGGCCAACAGGGTGACGGTTCCGGCGGCCAGGGTCACGTGGGCCCACAGGATCGACGGCGCCGACGGCACGCGGAACCGGGAGCGCCACGGGTGCCGGAGCCACAGCCCGAGCACCACCATGGCCGACAGTGCCAGGTAGGAGCCGAGGCCGAAGCTCCGCCCGAGGATCCACGGCAGCATCTTGTTGTGGACGAGCGTCCGGTTCGGGCCGCCGAGCAGCAGCCCGAGCCCCACGGATGCACCGAGGACGAGCCCGAGGACCACCACGCTGCGGGCGGCGTCGCGGACCCGACCGGGGACGATCCCCGGGTGGCGAGCCACGGGTCCTGCCCCCGGACGCCGGGAGTCGCCGGAGCGACGGTCGCCCGCCGTCCGTGCGTCCCCCGGTTCGTCGAGGTCGGGCACGGGCCGTGGGGAGCGCCCGGAGGGGCCGGTCACGAGTGTCATGCCGCGCGCCAGATGACGTAGCGGTCCATCGGCCCGCTTGTCGACACCGACCCGTCGTCGTCGACCCACAGCGCCGCCACCGAGCGACGGCGTGCCTCGTCGGCGACGGACCCGGCGCCCGCCAGGAACAGGCTCTTCGTCAGGACCTCCGCCCGCGCGGGGTCGTCGGCCACCACCGTGACCGCAGCCAGGCCGCTTCCGCCGGGGCGCCCGGTCCGGGGGTCGATGAGGTGGTGGGCGGGTTCGCCGCCGGCCGTCCACCGGCGCAGTCGGGTCGACGACGTGGCCACGGCCCGGTCGCACAGGGCGAGCACGGCCACCGGTGTCCCGGCAGCACCGCCGCCGCCGCCGGCGCCGACCGCGGCGCCGGGACCAGGGGCCTCCACGCCGACGCGCCAACCGTCGCCGTCGGCACCGGGGCCGCGGCACACGCTGTCCCCGCCCGCGTCGAGCAGGAAGGGGGCGGTCGTGGCCGCGGCGAGTCGATCGGCGGCCCACCGCAGGGCGAGGCCCTTGCCGATCCCCCCGAGGTCGACCGGTTCGCCCCCGAGATGCAGCTGGGGCCGGGCGCCGCCGCGGAATCGCGGACGCCATGCGCCCCGGGGGCGTCGTTCACCACGGTTCCGGCCCGTGGTAACCGGACCGCGCTCGAAACCGAGGCTCCGGTCGTAGCCGAGGCGTTCGAGGTCGTCGAGCACCCTGGGGTCGAAGCGCCCGTGCGTGCGCACGTAGGCCACATGGGCCTCGTGCACGCTGTCGAACAGGACGGTGGGTACGTCGTGCCACCGGTCGGGGGCGTCGTTGACAAGCATCAGCGGGCTGTCGGGCTCGAAGCGGGTGCACGCCCGGTGGACGGCCCGGAACACGCGCAGGGCGGAGCCCACCGTGTCGTCGGAGCATCCCGGCGCATCGTCACCACGGACGTGCACGGCGATGTCGCAGGCCATGGCACGCACGGAGCCCACCACGGCAGTGTCGGTCACGAGGGGATCCGGGATCAGGCCTTGGCGCCCGACGCGCCCGTCGTGGCGGTGACGGGCGGCGGCGGCGACGTCGGGGGCGGCGCGGTGGCCGGCGGCGACGTCGGGGGCGGCGAGGGCGGCGGCGGCGACGTAGGGGGCGGCGAGGTGGCCGGTGGCGCGGACGGTACCGCGCCACCTCCGGCGGGGACGGTGACCGCCGGGGCTGGGGCGGAGCCAGCCCCGACGGCCACTGTCGAAGGTGCGCCGGGGGCGGAGCCAGTCCCGGCGGCGGAGTTCCCGGCACCCGGGGCACCGGTGGCCACTGCCGCGGACGACCCGTCGGACCCCAGGGCGGCGAGCTGCTGGTCGGTGGTGGAGATCGACTGCCGCAGGCGGACGATGGCCGACTGGTCGGCAGCGATCTGTTGGGCGACCCGGGATGCGGCGCCGGCGGCCGACCCGGTGGACGGTGCGGTGGTGCCCACGGCCCACGACAGTGTCAGTCCCGTGACGCCGACGGTGGCGGCGGCCACGACGGCCGACGAGACCGCGTGCTTGGTCCGACGGCGTGGCCGCTGCTGGGTGGAGCGCTCAGCCATCGGTACCGTGGGTCGCGCCGTCCTCGACCCAGGTGGGCTTGGTCGTGGCCGAGGAGACGGTCGTGGTGGTAGGACCCGACTCGGGCTCGGTCGGCTCGGTGGTCGGCGACCCATGGTGGTCGTCGACCGTCGTGGGCGGCACGACGGTCGGCGAGCCGGTGATCGGCTCCGGCACGGTGGTCGGCGCCGGGACGGCCGGCTCGGAGCCGTAACCGGTGGTGGTCGCTGCCGGGGTCACGGCACTGCCGGCCGGGGCGCCCGTGGTGGACGGACGGGCGAGGTGCCGGGCCCGCAGCGTGGTCTGGAGCGCCTGCTCCTTTCCCGTGAGAGCCTCGACCTCGGCATGGAGCTTGGCAGCCTCGGCCGAGGTGGCGGCCACCGGCGACGCCGTGCGCAGCGGAGCTGCCGAGGCAGTGGCAACCCCGGCCACGATTCCTCCGGTGGCGAGTGCGGCGATCACGATCTTCTTGGCGGTGTTGGGCATGGCGTATCCGTTCGACCTGTAGGTGGGCCCCCTGCCGGCGCCCTCGTTCGACTCAGTGTGACCGGGCTTTCTAAGCAGGCCATGAGGTGGCGATGAGAGAGTTCTCACCTGCTCCGGGGCCGGATGGGACGCCTGACCGCACCTCCCCGAACCGTGTCGGGACCGGGAAGCGGACCGCCCCGGTCAGTAGAGTCCCCCTCATGCCACCCGAGCCCCGCGACCTAGACATCGTCTTGCTGGGAGCGACTGGGTTCACCGGCACGCTCATCGCCGACTACCTGGCCGATCATGCGCCCTCCGCCGTGCGCATCGGGCTGGCCGGACGTGACAGGGAGAAGCTCGAAGGTGCGCGGGCCCGGACGGGGGCCCGGTACGAGCTGGCCACCGTCGACGCCACCGACGGCTCCGCGCTCCGCGCCCTGACCGCCCGGACCCGCGTGCTGATCACCACCGTCGGGCCCTACCTGGTCCACGGCGATCCCGTGGTGGCGGCCTGCGCCGACACCGGCACCGACTACCTCGACCTGACCGGGGAGCCCGAGTTCGCCGACCTCACCTACCTGAGGCACCACGCCCGGGCGCTCGCCACCGGGGCCCGCCTGCTCCACGCCTGCGGCTTCGACTCGGTCCCCCACGACCTCGGCGCCCAATTCACCGTGGACCAACTGCCCGAGGACGCGCCGGTGACCGTCCGCGCCTACGTGCGGATGCAGGGGACGTTCTCCGGCGGCACCGCCTCATCCGCCCTCGAGGTGCTCGGCCGGATCCGCCAGGGCCGGGCCGTCCAGGCCGTCCGCCGCCAGGTGGAGCCCGAGCCCGAAGGCCGTTCGGTGACCATCGACACCGGCCGGGTCGGCCGCGACCCCGACACCGGCTGGTGGGTGGCGCCGATGCCCACCATCGACCCCTTGATCGTGGCCGAGTCGGCCCGCCAGCTCCCCCGGTACGGCCCCGACTTCCACTACTCGCACAACTGGGCAGGCGGCAGCCCCCTGGCCCTCGCCGGGCTGCTGGGTGGTGCGGGCGCGCTGGTGGCCGCGGCCCAGGTGCCCGCGGCGCGTCGGGCGCTCCGCCGGCTCCGTCCCTCCGGCAGCGGTCCGAGCCCGGCCCAGCGCGGTGCGGCATGGTTCGCCGTGCGGTTCGTGGGCGAGGCCGCCGGCACGCGGGTGGTCACCGAGGTGGCCGGTGGCGACCCCGGCTACTCCGAGACCTCCAAGATGATCAGCGAGGCCGCACTGGCGCTGGTACTCGACGACCTGCCCGACACGGCCGGGCAGGTCACGACGGCATCGGCGATCGGCCCGGCACTCCGCACGCGGCTCCAGGCGGCCGGCATGACCTTTGCCGTGCTCGACCAGGGACGATGACTACGGTGGTCCCCCGATGAGCGAGCACCCGTCCGACCCGGGCGACGACCGCGGGCTCCCGCCCTACGGGCCCGCCCACGTTCCGGAGTGGTGGGTGACCGGTTCGCCCGGCCACGAGCGGGACGACCGGGTGGCGTGGGGCGTCCCGTCGGCCACCGAGCCCCGGTGGCCCGCCGTACTGGCCGTGCTGATCGCCATCGCCCTCCAGGTCGTCCTGCCGGAACGGGTCATCCAGGGACTTGGCCCCAGGTGGCTGATCCCCGTGCTCGAGACGGTCCTGTTGGCGGCGTTGCTCGTCACCAACCCACACCGCCAGGACCGGGAGGCGTCGGCGTTGCGCTGGCTGTCGCTGGCACTCATCGCCGTCATCACCGTGGCCAACCTGGTGGCGCTCGGCGAGCTGATCAGCGCGCTGCTCGCCCACTCCACCACCGGCGGCCGGTCGCTCGTGTTCGCATCCGTGCCCATCTGGCTCACCAACGTGATCGTCTTCGGCCTGTGGTTCTGGGAGCTCGACCGCGGGGGTGTCACCGCCCGGCTGCAGCCCACCCACCGTGGCCCCGACTTCCTCTTCCCGCAGATGACGGTGCCGGGCTCGTCGCCCAATTGGGCGCCCCAGTACCTCGACTACCTCTACACATCGTTCACCAACGCAACGGCGTTCAGCCCCACCGACACCATGCCGCTCACCCCGTGGGCCAAGCTCCTGATGATGCTGCAGTCGCTCGCGTCGCTGCTCACCGTGGCCCTGGTCATCTCCCGGGCGGTCAACATCCTCAACTGACCACCGCAGGCCCGCCGGGACGGGCGGGACGGGCGGGACGGGCAGGACCCGGATCCTCAGGCCTGACGGGGCGCCTGCCCCTGCATCTCCTCCAGGATCCACGCGGGGTACGGCGAGTCGTAGGGGGTGACGCCGAGCCGGGTGCGGATCTCGGGGATCGGAAGCGCCCACACGGTCTCCCACTCGACTCCCAGCAGCGGCGGTGCCCCGCGTCCGTGCCGGTACCCGGTCAGGATCGTGTCGAGCGTGAAGGTGGTGATCTCGGGCGGCTGGGTGAACGCCACCTTCGTCTGGAGCATGCCGAGGAACATCGACGAGTACTGGTGGCCGAACTGCGCCATCTGGAACCCCGACACCGACACCTCGTGGAGGCCGGACGTGGCATGGCCGGACACCAGGTGCCAGATGTCGTGGCACTGCAGGATGCGGACGTTGCAGTAGTCGAGCGGCGGCGGCAGCTGCAGGAGGCCGAGCGAGTCGCGGTCCAGGACCTCGAGGTCGAACCCGTTGTCGATCACGAAGGCGTGCATCGAGCCGCCGAGCGAGTCGGGAGGGCAGGCGGCCAGTTCCGCCAGCGTGAACCGGGGCGGTATCCCGCCGGCGGCCGCCTCGGCCACGCCCGGGTACCGGAGCGCCATGGCCGCCACCCGCTGGTGGAATTCCGGTGGCAGGAACTCGGTGAGGGCCGCCGTCCGCATGGTGATGAGGGCCGGGTCGCGGCCTGCCTCGGGGTCGAAGACGAGGGACCAGAGTCCATCCCACAGCCGGTCGGACACGGTGCAGGGCTGCGGTTCGCCCGGCTCGACGACCGGGCCGTCCGGGGCCGCGCCCAGCCATCCCTCGGTCAGACCGTCGTACACGTCCACGAGGAGCTCGGGCGCCACCACCGCCACGGAGAGGGCGAGCGCGGCCACCTCGTAGCGGGCGGCGGCATCCCCGGCCCGCAGCGCCGATGCGGCCCGCAAGGCGTCGGTCCGGTTCCCGCCAGCCAGGACCCGGTCCTGGAAGTCGGCAGTGGTCACTTCTGTCGTCGTCATCGCATCCCCCTTCGAGCCCTGCACCCCAGGGGCAACCGTACTGCGGGGACGGGCGGACGGTCGGTGCTCACCCGAACACGACGTCGAGGCGGCGCGGTCCCCGGACCTGTCCCCCCGCCCGAATGACCTCCGCATCCGCGGCCAGCCGGAACTCGGGCACGCGGTCCAGCCCGTCCTCGTGTGCCCCCCGTAGCTCCATGCGGGCCAGGTTGGACCCGGCAGAGCGGTGGATCCCGGAGCCGAAGGCGAAGTGCCGGGTCTCCTGACGGTCGGGCACGACCTGGTCGGCGCGGTCGATGGCGGCCGGGTCCCGGTCGGCGGCCAGACCCGTCCCCTGCGGTCCGTCCGCGCGATCGGACACGTCCGGCGCAGTTCGTCCCACACCGGGAAGGGGTCGTGGACGAACGCGTCGTCGGGGATGTCGACGTCCGACGTCCGACGTCCGACGTCCAGTCGACCACCGGCCCGGTCCTCGCCACGGTCCGCCTCCGTTCCCCGCTGTCGTGGTGTCCCGGTGGAGACAGTACGGCGAGTCGGCACGGGGATAGCCCTACTGCATCGGCAACGGCCACGGGCAGCGCCGGCGGTGCGGGGGCGGTGCCCAGGGGCACGCACGGTCGGCCGGAAGGTGCGTCAGGTCAGGTGGGGGCCACGCCCGCCAACAGGCGCCGGGACCGCTTCACCTTGGGGCACGAGGCCGCCCGGCCCCCGTCAGCGGCGGCCGCACACACCCGGCAGGCCCACGCACCTCCGTCGACCCGCCACAGCACCGAGCCGCACGTCGAGCAGATCTCCCGGCCTTCGCTGCACTCGGTGCCGGCGTAGCGCTCCGATGACAGCGGGCACCCCCGGCCGTGGCACACGGCCCAGTCGCCGTCGGGCACCAACCCGTCGACCGGGCACACAATCAGGCACTTCTGGCAGTCGTTGCACAGGAGCGGGTCCACCTCGTAGGCGACGGGGAACGCCCCGCCCTGGGTGATGGCACCCTGCGGGCACGCCGACTCGCAGGCCCCGCACCCGAGGCACTCCTCGATGTCGATCTCCAGTGCCACGTCAGGCCGTCGCCACCGGGACGGGGGTGTCGGCGGCGGCGTCGAACACCGCCTGCAGCGTGCCCATGAACCGGTAGAACTTGTCGCTGCCCATCGCATCTGCCGCACGCACCTCGAACGGCACCCCTGCGATCGACAGGCCGTTGAGCGAGTGGGCGCTGTCGGCCGACCCGTGCGCCTCGATCCACCCGATCATCTCCGTCCAGGCGTCGAGTGGGCCCACGAGCACGACATCCGGTGCGAAGGCACCCTCCTCGACGCGTCCGGTCGCCTCGATGTCGTACCCGTCGAGCACCAGGCCGAACAGGGGCCGGGTGCCATCCGGGAGCACGATCTCGCACCCGAGCCGGAATTCTGCGATCCCGAGCCGCTCCATGGCGGCGGTGTCAGCGGTGGCCCGGGCCACCAGCTCCTCGAACCATCCGGCCGAGGGGAACGGGGCATCGATGGTCGCCATCAGACCTCCACCTCCTCGGCCATCGCCCCCGGCACACCGGTGATGATGGCATCGGGCAGATGGAGGCGTCCCCGACGGTCGAGTCCGGCATGACTGCAACGCTTCAGGTAGTCCCCTACGATCTGGAGGCGCAGGACGTCGCCTGCCGCCGGCCCCAGCTCACAGGCGGCCTCGACGCTGCCCGCCGCCAGGATGGCGGTGGGTTCGACGATCTCGGGGGTCGAGAAGATCATGGCCATGATCTCCTCCCCCTTGTCGAGGTAGGCGTGGAAGTCGTCGGCCATCGACGGGTCCCGCTCGAGGCGGTAGCGCAGGTGCATCGTGCCGTAGGCGACGTGGCGGGCTTCGTCCTGCATGCACAACCGGAAGATCTGCTGCTCCACCGGCGAGGGCGACAGCGCCGCCCCGGCCCGGAACAGCGACAGGACGATCCCCTCGCCCAGTAGGTGCATCAGGGCCGACCCCTCGTCGTACGAGTCGGCGTCGAGGATGAGCTGGAGGAACCGCTCGACCACGGCGGTGGCCTTGCCGAGGCCCCCGCCGTTCGCCAGGGCCCGCTTCCGGAACACTTCGGTGTGGCGGGCCTCGTCCATCACCTGGGTGCAGAGGAACATCTTGGCCTCGACGAAGTCGTGGTTGATCCGCCACAGCCACTTGGCCGGGAAGTCGGCGGCGACCATCTCGACCTCGGACAGCACGGTGGCCAGCTGGCACATGGCGTGCTCGACGTCGGGGTCGAGCGGGGCCAGGTCACCCCACGGGATGTCCCGCGTGGCGCTCCACTGGCGGCTGACCGCCTCCTCGTAGAGGTCGAGGACGTTGTCCGACCAGACCTCGGACTTGTCGTTGATCGTGTAGCCCATGTCGGGGACGTCGGGGTCGACGTCGGAGCCGCGAGGCGCCATGGTGCGCAGCGGTGCGTGATCGGGCACCTCGCCGTAGGAGCCGATGGAGATGTCCCGCATGGTGAGGCCGGTCTTCGACGGGACGGCCCGCACCCCCCACTCGGAGTCGGTGTCCCGCAGCCACCCGAGGTCGAACTCCCCGCGTGCGGAGCGCTCGAGATAGCTCAGGTCGAGTCCCAGTGACATTCCGTACCCCCTTGGTCGGCCCTGCATCGATGAGACACTTTGTGCCTGCATGTACCGCCAGCACCCAGGATGCGGAAGCGGGCCGCACGGGACTAGGGCCGAAGGTCCCTACCTGGCGTCGGCCGGGCGGTCGGATCCGGCCCGTACCAGGGCCGACGGCGTCGCCGGGCGTCAGGTGGGCGTGCGGGTGGGCGTCAGGTGGGCGTGCGGGTGCGGGTGCGGGTGCGGGTGGCGTAGCTGAGCCCGTAGACCGAGCGGCGCAACCGGAGGATCTCGTCGTCCGGGTCGAGCGCCACCCCGTCCAGCACGTTGGTGGGGTCGAAGATGACCGGATCGGCTTCGGGCACCACGGCCTCGAGCTGGAGCCGACCGGCCACCACCACGGGCCGCTCGGGCCAGATCAAGGTCGGGTCCCCCGTCGGGTCGTCGGGCGTCCCGAGATGGACGAACAGGTCGAAGGCGGTGTCCTCCGGCTCTCCCTCGAGGCGCACGGCAAGTTCGGCGGCCAGGTCGACCGTCTCGGGAGGTTCCGCCAGGAACCGCTCGCCGCCCACCGGAACCCACGAGTACCGGAAGGGGTGGCGCGATCCGTCGGCGCCCACCAGGAAGAACGTGTGCAGCCCGTTGTACGTCAACGTGGCGTAGCTGGCGGGCACCCCTGCGCCCAAAGCCGCCTGCACCGCCGGCAGCGACTCCGGGTGGGCCTCCACGAAGGCGAGCATCCGTGCCGGGTCGGGGACTCCGGTGGCGGGATCGGGTGCCCGGGCAGCCAGCAGCTCCAGGAACGAGGCGCCGTCCCGGACCAGGAAGGCCGGTGCGCTGAACGCCACCAGGTCGTGACCGCCCGCCGGGGTGCGCAGCTTGACGGCCAAACCCCTTCCGCTGGGGACGGCGTCGGGTACCCGCGGGTCACCGCCGGGGTGCGAGAAGCGCACCAGGGCGGGGGTCGATCCCTCCACCAGGTGCCGGGCGGTCGTGCGGCCGGCCAGCTCGCCGGTCGGGGTGAACCGTCCCCCGGTCACGATGCCCCTGGCATGGAGTGCCCGGTGTGCGGGCGAGCTGGTGGGCGCGGACCGGAGCGCCTCGTGGATCCGGGTCGCGGTGGCGTCGAGGTCGGTGCTCATGGGGCGAGGGTACCCGGCGTGTCCGCGGTGGCGCACGGTTCCGGGCGCGCCCTCAGCCGCCCCGGCCCACCAACTCTCAGCCGGCGTCGGCCCTGGCCTGGCGCTCCTCCTGATGCTGCACGATGGCCGCCACCACGGCGTTGCCGGCGGCGCCGATGAACTCGGGACGGTTGTCCGCCGCCCAGTCCCGGCTCCGGGTCAGCGACGCGGCCATGTGCTGGAACTCCGGCATGACGTAGCGGGACACCAGCTCGTAGGAGCGGCGGGTGGCGGCCTCGTCGGCCCACTCGTGCCCCATGAAGAGGTACGTGCCGAACCCGCCGGACTGCACCCGCAGCCGCTCGATCTGGTCGATGGCGTCCTTCGGGGTGCCGATGACGGCCATGCCCGAGGCGTTGAGGGCGTCCACCAACGACTCGTGGTCCTCCGTGTCGGGGGCGAGCGGCAGGGCGGCCACCCGCTGGAAGTAGTCGACCCAGTCGGCCAGGCCGAAGGCGCCGTCGGCCACGGCCTGCTCCTTGGTGTCGGCGATGTGCATCGGCCCGACCAGCCGCCAGGCGTTTCGGTCGGCGGTGGTACCGAACTCGGCGGACCGCTCCTCCATCACCTCCCACTGCGAGCCGAGCACGTCGAAGCCGCCGGCGGTCGTGGCCCCGAGCGACAGGAGGCTGCAGCCGAAGCGGCCGGCCGCCCGCGGCCCGGCGGGCGAGATCTGGGCGGCCACCGCCACCTCGGGGTGCGGCCGCTGGAAGGGACGCAGCTGGAGGCGGGCCTGCTTGAGGGTGAACCAGTCGGTCTCCCGGTCCACCGGGCCCTCGTCGGCGAACAGGGCGAGGATGGCCTCGAGCGCCTCCTCCATCATGTCGCGCTGCCTGGCCGGGTCGATACCCATCATGAAGGCGTCGGACGGCAGGGCTCCCGGGCCGACCCCGATCATGAGGCGGCCCCGCGTGAGGTGGTCCAGGAGCACCAGTCGGTCGGCCAGCATGAACGGGTGGTGGTACGGCAGCGACGACACCCCCGTGCCGAGGCGGATCCGGTCGGTCCGTCCGGCCACGGCGGCGATGAACACCTCGGGCGAGGCGATGATCTCGTAGCCCGCCGAGTGGTGCTCGCCGATCCACGCCTCGTCGTAGCCGAGCCGGTCGAGGTGCTCGATCAGCTGCATGTCCCGCTCCAGCGCCAGCGTCGGATTCTGGCCGACAGGGTGGAACGGGGCCAGGAAGATCCCGAACCCGAGTCGGTCGTCGGCGTCGAGCACCGTCATCGGCGTGCCTCCTGGGCTGGGGAGCAGTCCGCGGTCACGGACGCCTCAGGATTGTGCCATGCCCGGCCGGCCGGCCCCGGCCTACGCGCGTGCCGGGGGGCTGTGCACGACGTAGACGGCGTGGGTGGTGGTGCCGGCGTGGCGGTGCTCGGCCAGGGCCCGGTATTCGGGCGACTCCCACCAGCCCATGAGGGCCTCCTCGGAATCGAATTCGATCAGGACGGTGCGCCCGGCGGCGTGCTCGCCCTCGAGCACGACCGGTGCGTCGTCGTAGGTGAGGAACCGTCCACCGTGCTCGCGGAGGATGGGGAAGAACCCCTTCTCGTAGACGCGGTAGCGCTCCGGGTCGTCGACGGTGAAGTGGGCGATGAAGCGCACCGGCCGGGCGTCGCTCATGGTCAGTGGTCCTTTCGGGGGGTGTCGGGTCGGGGGGTGTCGGGCTCGCAGGGGAAGCACGAGGACAGCAGTTGGTCGACCGCGGGCGCGAGGTCGACCCGACCGGCCCGGGCGAGCACCAGCAGGCCCTCGAAGGCGAGGAGCAGCACGGAGGTCAGCGCGTGGACATCGGTGCCCGGAGCGGTGCGGCCCCGCTCGGATGCCCGGCGGACCTGGGTCTCCAGGGCCGCCTCGACAGCCGCCAGTCCGGCATCGACGGCGGCGCGCACCTCGGGCGCGTCGCCAGCCGACTGCCCGGCGGTCAGCGTCAGCAGGCAGCCGCGCGGACGCGCCTCTCCCGGCGCCGGGTCCAGGGCAGACTGGAAGAAGGAGCGGAGGCCGGCCACCGGGTCGTCGGCCCGGTCGAGGTGACGTCGGACACGGCCGGCGACCACCCGCTCCACGTAGCGATCCACCGAGCGGGCGATCAGCTCGTCCCGGCTGTGGAAGCGCCGGTAGATGGAAGGGGCCTTCAGGTCGAGCACCTGCTCGAGGTCCCGGATGGACACGGCATCGCAGCCGTCGCACCACAGGAGCTCGTAGGAGCGATCGAGCAGGTCGGTGTCGTCGTACTTTGCCGGTCTGGGCACGGTCGCTTTCCCCCTCGACGTCTCGGTCCGCCGGCCCGTGCGGGCCGGGTACGACCCCTCGGCCGCCTTGACGTACGATAACACCTGCTACTAAACACGGCCTGATGGACGCCTCACCGCTGACCAAGACGTTCCGCACCGTCGGAGGCAGACGGATGGCCGTCCACGACGAGGGCAACGGCGACCCGGTGGTGTTCCTCCACGGCAACCCGACCTCCTCCTACCTGTGGCGCAACGTGGTCCCCCACGTCGCCGGCCAGGCCCGCTGCGTGGTGCCCGACCTGATCGGCCAGGGGGACTCGGACAAGCTCGACGACCCGGGCCCGGGTTCGTACACGTTCGTCGAACACCGTCACTACCTCGACGGGCTGCTCGACCAGCTCGAACTCGGCGACCGGGTCACCCTGATCGTCCACGACTGGGGCTCGGCCCTGGGATTCGACTGGGCCAACCGGCACCGCGACCGCGTGGCCGGCATCGCCTACATGGAGGCGATCGTCCGGCCTCTCACCTGGGACGAGTGGCCCGGGTCGGCCCGCGCCATCTTCCAGGCCATGCGGTCCGACGCCGGCGAGCAGATCGTCCTCGAGAAGAACCTGTTCGTCGAAGCGATCCTCCCGTCGTCGATCCTGCGCACACTCGACGAGGCCGAGCTGGCCGAGTACCGGCGACCCTTCGCCTCGCCCGGCGAGGACCGCCGCCCCACCTTGACCTGGCCGCGCCAGATCCCGGTCGGGGGTGAACCGGCCGACGTGGTAGCGATCGTCGCCGAATACGCAGACTGGCTCGCCACCACGCCGGTGCCGAAGCTGTTCGTCAACGCCGATCCCGGGTCGATCCTGGTCGGAGCCCAGCGCGAATTCTGCCGGACGTGGCCCAACCAGACCGAGGTGACCGTCCCCGGAGTGCACTTCATCCAGGAGGACAGCCCCGACCAGATCGGCGCAGCCGTATCGTCGTGGCTGAGCGACGCCGTGCACGCCTGACCGACACGCCGACCGACCGACCGCCCTACGCCGCCGACCGTCCGGCGCACCCCGGGGGTCAGCTGCGACCCACGGCACCGAGGACCAGTGTCAGCACCCGCTCGCGCACGACGTCCACCGGCGTGCCGGCCCCGCACTGCCCGGCCCCGACATCGATCAGCGCGGCGAGGAGCTCGACCGACGGCCCCGGGGTCCGGGACCCCCCACTCGGCCAGGGCGGTGGCCAAGGGCTGGCTCTGGATGGCGAGCAGGTTGTCGAGTCGGGCCGCACACATTGGCGGCAGCTCGGCGTGCCCGAGCGCTCGCATCGCCCGGGCCGGTATGGTCGTGGCCAGGGACGGCACGGCGGCCACGTAGGCGGCCACCGTCGCATCCGGTCCGTGCGCCGGCACCGTCGCCCGGGTCACGGCATCCTGCACCTCGGCCTGGGCCGGCTCGACCGCCGTCGCCAGCAGGGCGGCTCCGGAGTCGAAGTACTGGTAGGTGCTCGACCGTGCGAGCGATGCCCGGCCTCCGGCCGAGGCCGGGGTCAGTGCGGCAACTCCCTCGTCGGCCAGGATCTCCACGGCGGCGGCCACCGGCGCATGGCGCTGGGCGGCCTGGTGCTCGGCGAGCGTCGGTGCGCTGATCTTCGGCACGGCGCCTACCGAACCCCCTCACCTTCGCCCGGGGCCTTCATGCCGGCCCCGCAGTGGGCGCGTCGGCCGGCTCCCGCGTCGTGGCCCCCAGGTCCGGCGGGATCGGGGGCAGTGCCAGGGTCGCCACCAGGCCGATCACGATGAAGGCGGCGGCCGTGAAGGACACGTCCCGGGTGGCCGACACGACCGAGTCGGCGGCCGCCTGCACGACGGCGGCGCCGTGGGGCAACGACCCGAGCGAGTGCAGGGCCGCGCCGCCGCTGGCCCGCACGACCCCGGCGACACGGCCGGCGTCCTCCGGCGACACCCCGGGGATCGCCCCGACCGCCGACTTGGTGCGGGAGCCGATCTGGGTGACGAAGATGGTGCCGAGCACGGCGATCCCGAGGGCGGAGCCGACCTGGCGCGACGTACTCTGGATCCCCGATGCCTGTCCGCTCTGCGGTACCGGCACGTCGGTGAGGATGACCCCGGTCAGCTGGGCCGTGGCCATGCCCACCCCCAGCCCGTAGACGAAGAGCCACGGCACGAGGTCCCACGCCCCCACCGTCGACGATACGACGACGCCCAGTCCGAGGATCCCCACCGCCTCGAGTGCCAGGCCCAGGCGCGCCACCCCACGAGCACCGATGCGCTTGGCCAGCTGCGGGGTGGCGCCACCGGCCACGAACGTGCCGACGGCCAGCGACAGCAGCAGCACGCCCGTGCGCAGCGCGCTGTAGCCGAGCACGCCCTGCAGGAACAGCGGGAGCACGAACAGGATGCCGAACTCTCCCAGTGCCACCACCAGGGCGGCCACGTTCCCCACGCCGAAGCTGCGGATCCCGAACAGGCCCAGATCGACCAGGACGACCCGGTCACGCCGCTTCCGCGACGACTCGACCACGACGAAGAGCACCAGGCTCACCACGCCGACGGCGAAGATCAACGGGATGGGGGAGATCCAGCCCGACGGCCAGGTGGCGCCCCCGAGCGCGAACCGCTCGGTGGCGGTCCACCAGCCGTAGTGGACCCCCTCGATGAGCGAGAAGACCAGCGCGCCGAACCCGACGACGACCAGCAGGTTGCCCGGGACGTCGATCCCCTTGCGCACCGAGGGATCCGATGTTTCGGGGATGAAGAGCAGGATGCCGACGACGATGAGCGCCCCGATCGGGACGTTCACCAGGAAGGCCCACCGCCAGCTGGCGTCGGTGGTGAGCCAGCCGCCAATCAGCGGGCCGATGGCCGCGAACCCGCCGATGGTCGACCCCCAGATGGCGAAGGCGACCGCCCGCTCCTTGCCCACGAAGAGGGCGTTGACCGTCGACAGGGTGGCCGGGAGGATCATCGCCCCACCGATCCCCTGGAGGAACCTCCCGAGGATCAGGACCGACCCGTTGGGTGCGGTGGCCGCCACCAGGCTGGCTCCGATGAAGGCGGCGACACCCATCAGGAAGAGCCGCCGGCGTCCCCACCGGTCCCCGACGTGGCCGAGTGTGATCAGCAGGGCGGCGAACACCAGCGAGTAGATCGAGTTCAACCACTCGGCCTCGGTGGCGGTCAGGTGCAGCTCGCGGATGATCGTCGGGACGGCGACGTTGACGATGGTCGCGTCCACGATGATCATGGCCACGCCCATGGCGATGAACGGCATGGCCAGCCACCGCCGGCTGGTGTCGGGCCCGGCCGGGTGCGCCCCGCTCACGGGGCTGTCGGGTTCGGTCATGCCGGGATCGTACCGACACCATCGTCGAGACCCTGCGCACCGACCGGCCCGTGCACCTGTGGTCGGATGGGCCGATGGAGGCAGCGCACCGAGTCCGTGCCCGATGCCGGCCCGTGGCCCTGGCCGCAAACCTGGCCGTGGGCCTGGTGGCGGCCGACTGCTCGGTCCGGGCGCGACCACCGTCCGATTCGCCGGCGCGGGTGGCCCGCCCCCGGTCGTCGAGTACGCCGTGTGGTCGGCGTCGGTCCGCACCGCGGACGTCCGTGCCGTGGGCGTCCTGCAGCAGACGGCCTCGTGCGGCACGATGATGGACGGGCACGCCGACGGTGCCACCTTCGTCGGGGTCCTCCCGCTCCCCCACCACCGCGACGTGACCGTGTGCATGGTGTTCGACGTGTCGGTCGGCACGGCACGGTCCCAGGCCGGCTTCGAGATGGCCGGCCGCGGGCACGAGCTCCTGGTGGTCGGAACCACCGGTCCGGGGTCACTCGACGTGGCAACCCTGCAGCACGCCACGGCCGTCGCCACGGGCAAGCTCGCCGCCTAGGGTGCCCGCATGACCACCGGGCGGATGGAGGCCTTCAGCGACGGCGTGCTCGCCATCATCATCACCATCATGGTGCTGGAGCTGAAGCTACCGGACGGCTCGTCCTATGGCGCGCTGGGCCGTGTGTGGCCCGCCCTCCTCGCCTATGTGCTCAGCTTCGTCTACGTCGCCATCTACTGGGTGAACCACCACCACTTGTTGAAGACGGTCGAGCACGTGACCGGCGCCATCCTGTGGGCCAACATGGACCTCCTGTTCTGGCTCTCCCTCCTCCCCTTCGCCACCCGGTGGATGTCGGTGGAGCACTTCGCCCTGTGGCCGGTGGTGACCTACGGCGTCGTACTCGACCTCGCCGGCATCGCCTACTACGTGCTGCAGCAGGTGATCATCGCGTCCCAGGGCCCGGACTCGGCACTGCGGTCCGCGCTCGGCCGGGACGTCAAGGGGAAGCTCTCGGTCGTCCTGTTCGCCGTAGGGGTCGCCGTCGCCTTCCTGTCCACCTGGATCGCGCTCGCCCTGTACGGGGCGGTGGCAGTCATGTGGCTGGTCCCGGACCGGCGCCTCGAACCGGTCATCGACCAGCACCGGGGGGACCAAGGCGGCTGAGACCCCGGTCAGCAGCCCCGTACGGTCACGAGACCATTACTGGTAATCTTGTAATTATGATGACGAATACCGACCACAAGAAGCTCGAGGAGCTCGTCTCCCCCATGATCCCCGGCGGGTGGTTCACCGCCCCGCCCCACTTCACCGTCGACGACGACGAGATCCTGGTCGTCGGCACCCTGGCCGCCGACGGACCCGGTGACGGCGACCCGCACGCCTTCCGCGAGGCCACCCGGGCGGCGCGCATGGAGATCGCCGATCGCGTGCAGCCGGCGACCGGTCGATCGGTGGCATGGGGCGTCACCACCGGGGACACCACCACCGTGTTCACCAGCCTGGGCGTGCCCGTGATGACGCGGCTGCGCATCGGCGAGCGCGAAGTTCTGGACACGCTGCTGGCCGCCGGGGTGGCCAAGAGCCGGAGCGAGGCACTGGCCTGGTGCGTGCGCTTCGTCGGCCAACGCGAATCGGCGTGGCTGCAGGAGCTGCGCACCTCCATCCAGAGCGTCTCTAAGGTCCGCGCCGAGGGTCCGGCGCTCGACTAGCGGGTGCGGGGCCGGGTCACCAGCCCCCACCCCCGTCGTCGCCCCATCCGCCACCGCCGCCCCAGTCGCCCCCGCCGCCGCCCATGGCGTCGCCGAGCAGGCTGCCGCCGATCAGGCCGAGCAGCCCGCCGGCGGCGCCGGCGGCCAGGGCCGACCCGCCGTTCCCGTTGCCACCGCCCATCAGACTGTCGGCCCAGGAGTGGTGGTGCTCTTCGGGTGCGGCCGCAACAGGTGCCGGGGACGGTTCGGGACCGGGGTCGAACCCGAGCCGGGTGCGCACGGCACGCGTGGACTGGAGGCCCTCGACGGCGATGGACCGGGCCACCAGCAGCTCGCCGAGGATCTCCGCCTTGCCGAACTGGACCTGGGCCGTGTCGTAGCGCTCGCCGGCGTCGGCGAGTGCCTGGCGGTTGACCGGGTCGCCCTGGTCGTCCAGGGTCGAGACGTCCCGCCCGAGGCGCTGGAGCAACGAGTCCACGTCCGCCTTGGCCGCCTGGAACTGCTCGTCGGTGTGCTTGCGATGGCGCATGACCACGTCCTGTCGGTTGAAGCTCTGCACTGATCGTACCCGGCGGGTGCCGTGATCCGGGGCGCGGTCCCGCCGGCCATCGGCACTCCGTCGCGCCCCGGGCCTGCCCGCGGGGCTCCCGGTCGCTCCCTAACCTGGGTCGATGGCCACCGCCTCCCACCGCACCGGCCCGGTTCTGGTCCGAACGGTGGCCGTGGTGGCGCTCGGTGTGCTGGCTGCCTCGATGACGGCCGGCTGTGGAACGGGTATTCCGGGACGGACCGCCAGCACCCCGTCGACGATCGGGCCGACGCACCCGACGACGATCCCGACGCCGGCCAGGACAGGTGCAGGCCAGGTCGTCGGCCCACTCGACCCGCTGACCCCGCCGGCCACGCTCACGCCCTTCAGCGGGCTCGCAGCGCAGGGCGAGGGCGAATGGCACGCTACCGGCCGAACGGTGGATGGGGTGGCGGCCGTGTACGAGACGAGCCTGGCGCCCCCGGGTGGGTCCGGGCCCGTCGGGGTGGCCTGGATGGACACCCACCTGCTCACCGCCCGGCTCTACTCGGGATCGGGCAGCCCCGGGGGCGGGCCGTACCAGTACACGGCGCCGATCGGCCCGGCAGAGGCCACCATGTTGGTGGCGGCCTTCAACGGCGGGTTCCAGATGGACAGCGCCGGGGGTGGCTACTACACCGAGGGCCGGGTCGTCGTCCCGCTGGTGGCGGGTGCGGCGTCCCTGGTGATCCGCGCCGACGGTACGGTCGACGTGGGCGCCTGGGGCACCGACGTGGCAATGACCCCCGACGTCGTCGCCGTGCGCCAGAACCTGGTGCCGCTGGTGGCGGGCGGCCAGCCCACGCCTCTGGCCAGCGGACCGGACTGGCAGGCCTGGGGCAACACCTGTGGTGCCACGTCCTGTGCCCACTCGGTCCCCGGCGTGGAGCAGCAGTGGCGGTCGGGTGTCGGGGTCACCGCCGACGGCGCCCTCGTCTACGTGACCGGTCCGCTCCTCTCCCCCCTGCAGCTGGCCCGGGTGCTCGTGGCCGCGGGCACCGTGCGGGCCATGGAGCTCGACATCAACCCGTCGTGGACCGTCCTCGTCACCTACGACCCGCCGCTGCCGGGAGGGGCCGCCTCGCCCGACAACGGGTCCCGGCTCGTGCCGAGCACCGTCCAGGGGCCGGCCACGTTCTTCGAACCGTCGTGGGCCCGGGACTTCGTGACCCTGTCGGGCCGGACGCCAGCGGCCCCTGCACGCGGTGCGAGCTGAGCGGGCACGCACCCATCGGACCGCCGCACTGGGTCCCCACCCCACCACCACCCCTTGCGCGCGGTCCCGTCGAGGCGCACCATGACCGGTGGGCGGGCCGCACCCTGTCGGCGACGCCCGAGGAGGGTGGGCCGTGTACGCAGAAGTGGGTGACCGGTTGATGAGGAACGGACTCCAGGTCGGGCTCGGGCAAGGCCTGGGGGTCATCGTCGAGGTCCGCAATGTCGACGGCAGCCCGCCGTACCTTGTGCAGTGGGACGCGGACGGGACCGAGTCCCTCCATTTCCCCGGACCGGACGAGTTCGTCATGCGGGGCAGGAACATCGAGGTGTGACCGGACGGAGTCGCCGGGAGCTGCCCCGGGCAGCGGCCGACGAGTGACTCAGCCGGCCCGGGCCTCCACCCGGTCGAGGACCAGCACGGCCGGTTCGTCGGCCCCGGTACGGACCGGGAGCGTCACCGACAGTCCCGTCGGCCCGTCGTCCCACCCGAGCGCCACACCGTCCACGGTGGTGACCGACGTGGTCGGTGTGGAGCGCACGTCACCCAGGAGGACCCGACCCGGTCCGCCCTGGACCAGGGCGTAGACGGTCTCACCCCGTGCCGTGTACCGCACCGGCCGCCCGTCGACGGTGGTCGTGCCCGGCTGGACCCACGGGCGGGTCCCGGCCACGGCGTCGGCGTGCGGAACGGCCGATGCCCCGAGCCAGCCCAGTCGGTCGAGCTGCTCGTCCGGGATGACCCCGTCGACACCCCGGGGCCCGACGTTGAGCAGGAGGTTGCCGCCTTTCGCAGTGATGTCGGCCAGCAGCCACAGCAGGTCGGCGTGCACGATGAAGTCCTCGGGCCGGGAGTGGGCGTTGTAGCCGAAGCTGTGGTCCATCCCCCGCACGCACTCCCACGGCGTGCGCTGGACCTCGTCGAACACGACGTACTCGGGAGTGCGCACGTCGAAGTGCGGGGGCTTCGGGGGCACGATGCCCCCGTCGGGCGACGTCAGGCGGGACACGCCGGCGTCCACGGCCCGGCGCACCAGCGAGAAGCGGGCCGCGGCCAGCACCGGACTCCACGGCATCCACCGGTCGTTGACCACGCCGTCGGGCACCGCGGCGTAGTAGTCCTCGAACAGGGGCCACAGACGCCTTGCCGGCCCGGGCCAGGCGATGTCGTTCCACAGGACGCTCGGGCGGTAACGGTCGATCAGCTCACGCACCTGGGCCTCGGCATAGGCCGGGTACTCCCCCCGTGGCACGGCCGCCAGCACGTCGCCCAGCGACCCCAGCGGCCGGTCGTCGAACGTCCAGTCCAGGCCGCCGCTGTAGTAGAGCCCGAATCGCATGCCGGCGCGGCGGACGGCCACGGCCAGTTCACCCACCACGTCGCGACGGCTGTGCCACCCCGGCCGGTGCGGGTTGGCGACGTCGGTGGGCCACAGGCAGTAGCCGTCGTGGTGCTTGGCCACCAGTACCACGTAGCGGGCGCCGGAGAGGGCGAAGGCCGCCGCCCACGCGTCGGGGTCGAACTCGTCGATGCCCCGCTCGAACGGGCCGCGGAAGGCGGCGTACGGCATGTCCCCGTAGGTGGCCCGATGGTGCCTGGCAGCTGGGCTGGCCGGGAACCGGACCGAGTTCTCGTACCACTCGGTGTAGGGCGACCAGGCGAAGGCGTCCCGGCGGTGAGAGCCCATGAGGCCGGCCATGTCGTCGCCGACGGGTGCGAAGGCGGGCACGGCGGCCATCGTCCAGTGCACGAAGACGCCGAGCTTTGCGTCCAGCCACCAGGCCGGCACCGAACGGCGGCGCAGCCGCTTCAGCCGGTTGTCCCGAGTCGCCACCGCACGCAACCTACCGGCCCGTCGCCGTCGCCGTCGGGTCACGCATCCGTGGCGGCCACCCCCACGGGCTGGCATGCTGCTGGCACGACGCCGGCCCCGGGGGAACCGAGCGGTCGCGACCGGGTGGCCGCTGCTGCCGGGCGTGGCCGGCGGACGGGGCGGGCCGACCAGGGGGAGGTCCCGATGACAGCACGCGGCATGGACCGCAGGACGTTCCTCGGGCGCAGCGCGACCGCCGGCGGCGCACTGGTGCTCGGGAGTGCCGCCGCCGGGCTGTCCGGCTGCTCGACGGGCAGCGGTGCCACGACCGGCTCCGCCACGCCGGCCGGAGCGCCCGTCCGGGGCGGTTCGCTCACGGTCGGGACCATGGCCGAAGTGGACGGGTTCTCGCCGTCCCAGAACCGCTGGGACACCAACGGGCTCCTCTACGCCAACACGGTGTACGACCCGCTCATGGCCGTCGCCGTCGACGGGACCGTCCAGCCGTACCTGGCCAACTCCCTCACGCCCAACGCCGCCTTCGACTCCTGGACGCTCACGCTGCGCCCGGGCATCGTGTTCCACGACGGCACGGCGCTGACGGCGGGTGTGGTGCTCAACAACTTCGCCGCGCTCCGGTCGTCCGCCCTGACCGGTGGGGCGCTCAAGGGGGTGGCGTCGGTGTCCGCGCCCGACGACCGGACGGTGGTGATCTCCCTCACCTCGCCCACCACGGGATTTGCCGCTGCGCTCACCACCCAGGCCGGCTACATCGTGGCCCAGGCCACCCTCGACCACCCGGCGGCCCCGCCGGTCGGGACCGGGCCGTTCGTCTACTCGGAGTGGCAGCCGAACGGACACTTCTCCGCCACCCGGAACCCGCACTACTGGCAGCCCGGTCTCCCCTACCTGGACGAGATCACCTTCCGTCCGGTGCCCGACACCACCCAACGCGAGGACTCACTGCGCACGGGGTCGGTCGACGCCATCGTGTCGATCGACCCGCAGACCTACCAGCACTTCCACGACGCCCCCGGCTACCAGGCGCTGATCGAGACCTCCCCGGTGGTGGGCTCCCCCACCATGGGGTTCGTCCTGCTCAACTGCGCCCGGCCGCCCACCGACGACCCCCGGGTGCGCCTGGCCCTGGCCAAGGCGACGGACCAGCGGGCCATCCAGAAGGTCTTCGGCGACGGCACGGTCCAGACGATCAACGGGATGTTCCTGCCCGACTCGCCGTACTACTCCACCACCGCCTACCCGGCCCCCGACCCTGCCGGGGCCGCCGCACTCGTCCGCCAGTACGCCGCCGAACACGGACCGCCGGTGGTCCAGCTGAGCACCACCCCCGACCCGCGGATCACCCAGCTCATCCAAGTCGTCCAGGAGATGTGGACCCGGGTGGGCGTGCAGTCGACCATCACCGTCGTCCAGCAGGCCGACGCCATCGTCAACCTGCTGACCGGTGCCTTCCAGGCCGTCCCCTCGGCCCAGTTCGGCGCCGTCGACCCGGGCCTCAACTATCCGTGGCTCAGCACCACCACGGTGCAGCCGATCGGGACCATCGGACTCAACTTCGCCCGTAACTCCGACCCGGCCATCGAAGCGGCCCTGCTGGTCGGACGGTCCACCACCGACCACGCCTCCCGCGTGCACGCCTACCGGACGGTGAACGAGCGCCTGGCCCAGGACCTCCCCTACCTGTGGATCGGACGGGACGTCTTCCCCTTTGCCAGCTCCACCCGGGTACAGGGGATCGCCCACCGGAGGCTGCCCGACGGCATGGCCGGCTACGCCTACGACGAGGGCGTGTTCTTTCCGGCGGTGCTCTGGCTGCAGGGCTGACCGCACCGTTGACTGCCTCCCGGACCGCGTCCGGAACCCCGCGCCCACGCCGTAGGATCGACGCATGGATCGACAGGACCACGGGCGATGAGCGGCTGCGGCGCGGCGGACCCGCGCAAGCTCGACCAGTGCGAGTGCGACCTGCCCCCCGGGCACCCCGCTCCCCACCGGTGCGAGGACTGCGGTCGCGCCTGGCACGAGCCGGTCGCACGGGCCCGGGTCGACATGGACGCGCTGGACTGAACGACACGGGGACGGCTGTGGCCCGTCCTGCCGGGGCACCTCGCGCCATACCCTAGGTTTAGGGGGCATCGTTCAACCCTGGAGGTCCCGTGCGTTCCCCGAAAGACTTCTTCCGCCCGCTGGCCGTCGGCGCACCGCAGCCACTTCGCGAATCCCCGTTCCGGCCCTCCCGGATGATCCACTTCTTCCCGGCCTCGAACCCGAAGATGGTGGCCAAGCTGCCCGAACTGGCGACCAAGGTGGACGTGCTCCTGGCCAACCTCGAGGACGGGGTGCCCGCCACCGACAAGGAGGCCGCACGCCGGGGCATGGTCGATGTCGGCAAGTCGGTGGACTTCGGCTCGGCGCAGTTCTGGACGAGGGTCAACGCCCTCGACTCGCCGTGGGCCCTGGACGACCTCATCGCCGCCGTCACCGAGGTGGGTGACGTCCTCGACGTCATCATGATCCCCAAGGTCGAGGGCGCCGAGGACATCCACTACGTGGATCGGCTCCTGGCCCAGCTCGAGGCGCGGGCCGGCCTGACCCGGCCTCTCCAGGTCCACGCCATCCTGGAAACGGCCCGGGGCGTGGCCAACGTGGAGGAGATCTGTGGGGCGTCTCCCCGGATGCAGGGCCTGTCACTGGGCCCCGCCGACCTGGCGGCCAACCGCCGTATGAAGACGACCCGCGTCGGTGGAGGCCACCCGGACTACCTGGTGCGCCAGGACCCGGTCGGCGGCGACATCCACGCGCCCCGGGCCGTGTTCCAGCAGGACCTGTGGCACTACACCATCGCTCGCATGGTCGATGCCTGCCAGGCCAACGGCATCGCCGCCTACTACGGACCCTTCGGCGACATCGCCGACGTCATCGCCTGCGAGGACCAGTTCCGCAACGCCTACCTGCTCGGCTGCGTCGGCGCCTGGTCGCTGCACCCGGCCCAGATCGACATCGCCCGCCGGGTCTTCTCCCCGAGCGTGGCCGACGTGCGCCACGCCCGCCGGGTGATCGCCGCCATGGGCGACGGGACCGGCGCGGTGATGCTGGACGGGAAGATGGAGGACGACGCCTCGGTCAAGCAGTGCAAGGTCATGGTGGACCTGGCCGAGGAACTGGCGGCCCGAGACCCCGAACTCGCCGAGCTCTACTCGACCATCACCCTGGAGGACTGACGTGAGCACCACCGACCATCGGCCGCGCCGCAGCGTGCTCTACATGCCGGCCGCCAACGAGCGCGCCCTGGAGAAGGCCAAGGGGCTCCCGGCCGACGCGCTGATCTTCGACCTCGAGGACGCGGTGGCTCCCGACGCCAAGTCCGATGCTCGTGAGCGGGCCTGCGCCATGTTCGCCGGCGGCGGCTACGGCACCCGCGAGATCACCATCCGGGTCAACGGCATCGGCACCCCGTGGCACGACGACGACCTCGCCGCCATCGCCGCGGCGGGCCCCGACGGGGTCGTGGTGCCAAAGGTGAACTCGGCCGCGGACGTCCACGCCATCGAGTCGGCGCTCGAGCGGCACGGCGCCCCGGACCGCACCCGGATCTGGGCGATGCTCGAGACACCGGTGGCCATGCTGCACGCCGAGGCGATCTGCGGGGCCTCCGAGCGACTGAACGTGCTGGTCATGGGTACCAACGACCTGGCCAAGGAGCTCCACGCCCAGCGGGTCCCGAGCCGTGATCCCCTGCTCGGTGGGCTCCACCTCAGCCTCCTGGCGGCGCGCGCCAACGACAAGGTGATCCTCGACGGCGTGTTCAACGACATCAAGGACGAGGACGGCCTCGTCGCCGAGTGCCGCCAGGGACGCCAGATGGGCTTCGACGGCAAGACGCTCATCCACCCGGGCCAGGTCGAGCCGTGCAACGTGGCCTTCTCCCCCGAGCCGGACGAGGTCGAGCTCGCCGGCCGCATCATCGCCGCCTTCGAGGAGGCCGAGCGCGAGGGCCGGGGCGTGGTCACCGTCGACGGCAGGATGATCGAGAACCTCCACGTGGACGAGGCCCGCCGGGTGCTCGCCACCCAGGACGCCATCGCCGCGGCCCAGGGCTGAGCCAGGGTGTCGGCCACGCCTCCGCCACCCGATCTGGATCATCCCTCGACGTGGCACTGACGCCACCTAGTGCGGTGACGAGCGATCCGCTCGGGCCTGGGCTGCCGCGTGGTGGCCGGCGCGTCGGCCGAAGAACGAGCCGTCGCCGAGGCTGATGCCGCTGGCGTAGTGGTGGGCCGCGAGGGAGGCGGCGGTCCGGCCGACGGCGTAGAGCCCCGGGATGCGACCACCCTCGCCGTCGAGAGCGGCGCCGTCGGGATCGGTGACGAGACCGCCGAGCGTGAAGGTCGCGTAGATGGCACCGTGGTCGACGCGCAGGTCGATGGCGCCGATCCCGCTCGCCGGCGGCACGCCGATGGGCTGCAGGTAGGGCGCCCTCTTGTGGAATGCCGGGTCGTCACCGCGGGCCGCTGCCTCGTTGTACTCGCTCACGGTGCGCGCCAGAGCGCCTGGCGGAACCTCGAGGTCGGCGGCCAGATCCTCGGGGGTGGCCGCGGCGTAGCCGATCCGGAGTCCGATCGGATTCGGCTCGTGGATCACGTCATCGGTGATCATGTAGACGAACCCGTCGTGGTCGCGCAGCGCGTGGATGCCGATCCGACCGGTGTAGGTGTCCTCGTTCATGAACCGCTCTCCGTCGCGGTTGACGAGGATCCCCCGCGCGAGACGGTGGGGCGGCCCGAGGGGTAGCGCACACTCGAAGGCGTCGAGCCTGGTCGTCGCCGCGCCGGCGCCTGCGCCCATGCGGATCCCGCGGCCGTCGTCGTTCGGGGTGCCGATCCGCCAGGCCGGGTCCGGTACGTGGGCAAGGGGGCAGTGCTCGGCGACCATCGCCTCGTTGTGGATGAAACCGCCGGTGGCCAGGATCACACCGCCGCGGGCCCGGATGGCACGGGTTCCGTCATCGGTCCTCGCGAGCACGCCGACGACGACTCCGCCGTCGACGACCAGCGCCTCCGCTCCGGCGTCGGCCACCACGCGGGCACCGCCGGCCGATACGGCCGCACCGAGGCGTTCCATGAGGAAGCCGCCGGCGGAGTCGACGCACTGCGGCTTGTGACCGCGCGGTACGGGTATCGCACGTTCGTCAAAGGGATAGGCGTCCTCACCGCCGCTGAAGAGCAGCCCGGCGTCATCGGCCGACTCCCGGTTCGGCTCCTCGCAGAATGCTGCCCGAAAGGGCACGCCGACCGAGACCAACCAGTCGAAGTGGTCCGGCGAACCCTCGCAATAGGCGTCCACGCGATCGTCGTCGACCCCGGGCCCAAGGGCGGCCCGGAGGAACGCCGCCATGTTCTCCGGCGAGTCCTGGAAGCCACAGGCGTTCTGGAGGGCCGTGCCGCCTCCCAGGTAGATGAGACCGCCGGAGAGGGCCGACGTCCCTCCCGGTCCCCCGCTGCGTTCGAGGGCCAGAACGTCCGCTCCGGCCTGCCGCGCCCCGATGACCGCCGACGCGCCCGCAACACCCAGACCCACGACGGCCACGTCGATCGTCTCGTCGAAGCGAATCTCACCTACGTCACGTGCCGGGATCGGCTCCATCAGGCTCCTCGTTCCAGGCCCGGATGATGGACCTTGCCCTGCCTCCACCTCATCGACCTGCAGCCCAGGCATGCGGTCTCCACAACGGCGAGGCTCACCGCGAGCGTGCTCGATCGAGCATCGACCCCCGCTCGCACGCCCCGGGAACGCGTCATCAGCTCCTCGCCCACGAGCGCAGTATGCCAGTGATACGCGGGGATCCCCGCGACGGCCTTGCCGTCGCTTGCGAGGGGCACCGACCCGACGAAGCGGACGGTCCCCGTCAGGATCGTTCGACCGGCCATGCCGTCGATCTGCTCTCGCAGGATGGCCGGGCACTGTGGTGCCGTTGCAGGCGATCCATGGCACCGAGGAGCTGCCCGCTCCGGCGGCCTCGCTCACCGTGCGATTCCCAGAGGCTCCTGGACACGTCCTCGCGTTGCCGGGGGCGAACACCGCGATCGTTGCAACCGGACCTCGGGTCGTGACCGCCCAGGGGGTCGCTCTCGAAGACCGCCGATCGATCCGCACGTGGCGTCATGAACCGGAGGACTTCAATTGGGCTGTGCCCACGACCGGGTTGGTCCGGACCTCCTGGACCTGGTCCTGTGGGTCTCGGATCGACATGTCGGTCCCCTGTGTTGCAGCGAGTCCAGGACTCTCCAGGAGAAGCCGCTGGAGATCGTGCCCGTCCAGGGACGGGGCTCAACGGCGCATACCGCTCTGAGCTGGGACGATGGCGGCGCCGGACGATCCCCCACCGTGGCCGACGGCGAAGGTTGTGGAGCATGTCGTGGAGCATTTCCGGTGGGACTCAGAACCGCGCACCGCCCTCGAGTGCTTCCGCACCTCAGACTCGATCTCCGACGTCGTCCTGCGAGGACCGTGGTCAACGGCTGGGCCCAGCTCTGGTCACGACGCTCCGTCGAGGGCAGCCAAGGCCTCGTCGATCCGGAGCTACATGCGCCCTCCCACGTCTCCCTCCACCCGCCTCGATCCGAACTTCGCACCGGAGGCACGGGCCGCTTCATCGATCGGATCGACGGCGATGAACCGTGCGGCCACGTGCGTTCCGGCATCGGCTGCCCGCTCGATCGCCTCGATCAGCAGAACGCGACCCAGCCCCTGCCCCTGGCGCTCACTGGCAACGGCGAAGCGGCCCAGGAGGACCATCCCGCTGCCGAATTTCGGCAGCCCCCACCCTTACCGGGTGGGCAGCGCCTCCTTGCGCACTCCCCCGTCGTGAGGGCGTGGTACCCGACCACGCGATCGGCATCGTCCAACAACTGGAATGTCCGCGACAGGTCCCGTCGTTGATTGTCGAGCGCGAGGACGCTCAGCCAATCGTCGAGGTCCTTCACCCCACAGCTGAACTTGCCGACCTCGCGCCGCTTGTCCTCTCGTTTCATCATGCCTCCTGTCCGTACGTTCGTACGGCGCTTCAGTCAGTTGGTCGACTCAGGACCGGTCGGACAATCGGGGGTCACAGCTTCAGGGGTTCAGGGTTCGTAGCGAATCAGCGGCCGAAGCGGTGAGTGCGGAGCAGCGGGGGATGCACGCAGCGACAGCTGGTCTGCGGCAGCGATCTGGAATAGTCGGGTCCGCCCCCGCCTCCGGGGAACACAGGCCGGTTCACATTGGGTCACGGATCCGGCGTCGTTCGGGGACACGCAGGGGCTCGTTCAGGGCAGCGGCCGTTGGGCCCGGTGTCCGAGGGCAGGCCGGTCTCCCGCCACCTTCGCTGCAATCGAGCGGAGGGCGGCGGCGTCACTGGCGCTGATGTGGCTTGCGAAGTGCTCCTCGATACCCCTCAGGTGATCAGGCCACACCTCCCCAAGTTTCGCCCTTCCCTCGTTGGTGATTGCCAGATAGACCCCCCGTCGGTCGCCGGCGTCCCGCTCGCGTCGGACGAGACCTGCTGCTTCGAGGCGATCAGCAAGACGGGTCATGCCGCTTCGTGTGAAGACGGACATCTCCTCGATCTCGTGCATCCGTAAGCGGTGGTCGGGCGCTTGATCGAGACGATTCAGTACATCGAACCAGGTGATCGGCAGTTCGTGTTGCTCTGCCATTTCGGCTTCAAGTTCACCCATCACCGTGGAGACGGCGACAAGGATGGCCACCCACGCTTCCATTCTTCCTCGACTCGGTTGCGTTCTCATCCCCACGAATCTAGCTGTTGATTGCTCGGACAGTGACTGCCATCGCAATAGTTGACAACGCTACAGACCGCGCTTACGTTGCGAGAGACCAGGGCTTCGAGAACAAGGGAGACCAGCGATGCACGCCATCGTGATCCACGCAAACATCACCGACCTCGCCGAGGCCACGCGGGGCCTGAGTGAGGAGGTGCTGCCAATGATGAAGGGGGCGCCCGGCTTCGTCGGCGCCTACTTCGTGGCCGTCGACGAAACACGCGGGTTCTCAGTCGAAGTGTTCGAGACCGAGGAGCAAGCCCGCGCTGCCGCTCCTCCCGAAGGCGTCGGGGCGCCTGGCGTGACGATGGGCTCCATCCAGTTCGGCGATGTCATCGCCTCGGCCTGATCGCCTGCGGGGAGTGAGAGGCCCGGAGTACTCAATCCCGGATTCCCACCGAGCCGCCGTTCGGTGCCGCCTTGTCCACGGCGGACACGTCTTGTCCGGTGGTGCGCTCCGAGGCGTCACCGAGGATTGGATCGGGCAATGATCCGGCGATCGGGGATGCTCCCAGATCGATCCGACGTCTCCGGTGAGGTTGCCTCCGTAAACCGGTTCGGCGGCGACCAGCTACTCAGTGATGCAGCCATTCCCGGATCGACGGCACGCGCGTTCCGATGACAACGGCGCAGAGCACGACGAACGCGCACGCGAGCGCGACGAACCACATCGCCTGGACCCCGGTTGCCGACGCAGGAAGGACAATGGCAAGAACGATGGCCCCGACAATGAGGCGGTAAGCGTTCATGTGCCACGTGAACCAGGGGCGCCGCATGCCCACCAGTCTACCGCCAGCCCAGCGACTCGACCCTCTGATCATCCCCAATTGCGTCGGAGCGTGGCGGTCAGGGCCAGCGACCTCCTCCGGATCCTCGCCGGGGATCCCGCGACCCGCTCCTGGCGTTCCGGGACGGTCGGCGTAGCTCGATTCGACTATGCGTGAGCCTCGCGCCGGAGAGGCATCATCGTCTCGGGAAGCGGGTTGGCCGTGAAGTCCAGCACGAGTCGATTGAAGAGATCGGGCTTCTCCATCGGAGCAAGATGAGACGTCCCGGGGACGACAGCCAACTGACCGTTGTCGACCAGTCGGGAGAACTGCTCTGCGTGGTCCACCCTGATGTAGTCGTCGTCGCCCACGATGACGAGCGTAGGAGCTGAGATCTTCCGAACCTCTTCCGTCCAGTCAAATGGTTCGGCCCACATCGTGCGTATCTTCTCCCACACCACTGGGAAGTGATCAGGACCATCCGGAGAAGCTTCGGCGTACATTGCCGCGAACATCGCCATGTCCTCATCATCGTGCGACAGGGCCAGAAGGGCCTCCATCCCGCCCTCGACGTATCCGGCGCTGGAGAATCCCGACCCGGTAACGGTGAGTGTCCGGACGAGTTCGGGGTGCGCTCCCGCCAAGAGGGTCCCCACCATGCCCCCGTCGCTCCAGCCCACAAGATCGACCGGCCCGAGGCCGAGCGCCACGAGGAAGCTGACGGTCTGGTCCATCATCGCCTGATATGTCAACGGGCCGGGCCGGTCAGGGGTGTGGCCCTGTGCCTGGCGCTCGGGTGCTACCACACGGCGGTGCGGTGACATCCCTGAGAACTGCGCAGCCCATGTGGAGTTGTCTGCCAAACCTCCATGGAGAAGGACGATCGCGTCTCCGTCGCCTTCGGTCTCGAAAGACACGGCCAGGCCGTCGATGTCGACGGTGCCGGAAGTGCGAGGCGCAGCCATTGGATCAAGCTACTCGGCTACCTCGGGCGTGTTTCCGCCAGGTGCCGAAGTGATGCATTGATCACCTGAACTCGCAGCGCGCGTGGGGGCACTCATTCGGAGAGGTGCAGAGGCAGTGACTTCGACTGGTCGCCTGGCTAAGTTGGTCATGCGGGAGGGCACTTGAGCTACGGAGGTCGGGACATGAAGGGATTCAGGAACTTCCTGATGCAAGGGGAGTTGATCGTCATTGCCGTTGGACTTGTCGTTGCTCTGGCGTTTAGCACGCTCATCAAGTCCTTCACCGATTCGATCATCACCCCTTTGGTCAATGCGGCAGAGGGAGGAGGGGCGACATCGAAGGGGCTCGGGTGGACAATCAATGGACAACGCATCGACCTTGGGTCGTTCGTCGCCGCAATTGTCTACTTCGTGATCTTTATGGCGGTGATCTATCTTGTCCTGGTTGTGCCGTACCGGGCGTTCATGAAGAAGCGAGGCACCACGGTGTTCGGTCCGCCAGCGGAGACCAAGACTTGCCCACAATGCCTGTCCGATGGCCTGCCCTTGGCCGCCCTCAAGTGCAGTCACTGTGGGAGCCAGGTCTCGGCAGCGAGCTGACTGCTGGTCCAACTCGAGCCGAATGCGCGGGGTGCCCCACTCGTGCCGAGGGGTGACACGCCCCCTGCGCTCCGGGATGCCCTTGCAGGCGCCGAACTCCGCGCCTCAGGTTCTGGACTGGTCCTCACCAAGCATCGGCAAGGTGGTCAGGGGGAGTCGATGCATCCTGGCTGCGACTCGCTCTCGCCGTGGTCGTTAGGTCAAGGGCACTGCTGATGGCAGGGCCACGTGCAACCAGCAAAGAAGTCAACGCTCTCCTACCGTGTGGCAGGTGGGACGATCACAAGTACATTCGCATTCGGAGGGCAACGTGCGGCCCGGAGGTGCGAAGAGCTGGTGGGGACTTGGCCCGGCAGCCGTTCTGCTTCTTATCGTCATAATCCTGGCAGCGTGCGGCGGGTCGACGACAACGGCAACCACCCATGTCTCTAGCCCATCGTTGACCACGGCCACTGTCTCGGTGCCTGCTGGATGGAAGACCTACACCTATCGTGCTGCGGCGATCTCCGTACCCTCCACATGGGCGGTCGAGCACAACACGAACTGCCCCGACGGACAGGCAGTCGGCACGCTCCTTCTCGGGATCCCAAAGGTGTTGGAGAACTGCCCGGCACTTCCTGCCTCCCTCACGTACGTCGCCGTCTCTACGCCCTCGACATCGAGTCCATCCACGTCGCCTGGGGAGAAGCCAACGATCGTCAACGGGATGCCCGTCTACCGGAGCTTCGGATCGCCGTCCTCCATCGAGTGGTTTGTGCCTGCCCTCGGGGTTCAGATCTATGGAACTGGAGCGGGAGTGGACGCCGTCCTCAACACGCTTCAACAGGCACCGTAAGAGGTGGCTCATGGGTCCAGTTGGTGCGCACGAGCGACCACGTTGCAGCCCGGAGGGGCCTTGATGGGTACCGCCGCGGTGCCGGGATAGGTCGCTGAACCGGCGATCGAGGGCACTCGTTCAGAGTTCAACCAAGTTGATCTCTTGCAGACAAGAGGCTGTCGTAGGTCCTTCGCTTCATGCGGACACGCTCAGCGCCCATCTCCACGTCAACCGAGGTCTGAACTGTACCTGGGGGGTCTTGGATGTTGACGTCAAGTGCTCCCAGTGGCGACCTCGTCAAGACTGCCTTAGGGGCGGCACCCACAGTGGATTCACGCAACAGAACCAGACCGCTCCCGGTGACGGCGATACCTCTGCGAGGGCGCAGAAGCAAAGCTCCAACCAAGATCACGAGGAGGCCAGGAAAGATGAACAGCCCGTCGATGACGAACTCCCCAAGTGAACGGGCGACGTAGGAGCACGAGAAGATGATGAATCCTCGAGTGACTCGGACGTTACCCGAGCCACTTCCATAGGCAATGACGCGGTCTGAAGGCCCGATGACCTTCCGTGCCTTGTCCAATGTCTTGCGCATGGCACGCGTCAGTTTCGCAGTTGATTCCGCCAAGAACCTCGATCGGCCGAGCACCGCAGTTCTTGAGACCACCAACGGCCGTGACCACCCGAATGCCCCACTCGTGCCGGCATGGGGCAGGGGATATCTGGACCCAGCACTCGGCAAGTCCGTCGAGGGGCTGCGCGGCCAAGTCCGATGATCCGAGGAGATCGACCTGGGGCCGGTGGGATGGCCCAGGCGACGAGGTCCGAAGGGCGGCACAACTCAGCGGATCGAAGGCACGCCGTGCGCGACGGTTCCGTCCCACCCCTCCGGAGAGGCCACTCTCTCCCGACAGAACAGAGTGGGCGCTAGAGGACTCGAACCTCCGACCTCAGCCGTGTGAAGGCTGCGCTCTAACCAACTGAGCTAAGCGCCCGTGCACCGTGGCACGCAGTCCACGGCAGAACGTGCATCCTAACCCGACCGCCGCCAGGGGCTGGGCGGGACCGCACCGGGCCGCGTCACGCTGGGACCGGGGCCACCGCGTCGAACCCGAGGGCGGCCTCGAGCGCGGCGGCGGCCCGGATGACGACCAGGTCGGCGTGCTGTGGCCCGACCAGCTGCAGCCCGATCGGGACCCCGGCCGACGACAGCCCGACGCACACGGTGGCCGCCGGGGACCGGGTCATGTTGAAGGCGTAGGTCATCTTCACCCAGTTGTAGTCGGTCCGCCCGTTGATCATCCCGGCGCCACCGAGCGACCGGGGTGGAGGCGGGGCCGCCATGGTCGGGGTGACAAGCAGTCGGACATCGTGAAACAGGTCGACCAGACGGAGGTTCAGGTCGTGGCAGGCGTCCTCGGCCCGGACCACGTCGAGCGCACTCGTACCCGCGGCACCGTCGAGGATCATCTGCAGCACCGGGTCGATCTGGGCCCAGGCCGGCGTGCCGACCAGGTCGGCGTGGGTCCGCAGGTTGTACACACCGGACAGGGTGAGCCAGGGGTCGACCGGGTCGGCGTCGAACACGGTGTCGACCTCGACCACCTCGGTGCCGAGGTCGGCCAGCACGTCGACCGCCCGGCGGCACTGGGCGAGCACCTCGTCGTCGATCTCGGCGTACCCGAGGGTCGGCGACCACGCCACCCGTGCCGGCGGCCGGGCCCCCTCCAGCGCAGCGGGCCACGATGCCTCCGGTCGCGGCAGGGACCGGAGGTCGGTGGGGTCCGGGCCGACGACCACGTCGAGGGCGGCCACCAGGTCCGTCATGCGCCGGGCCATTGGACCCTTGGTCGACAGGTGGTGCCAGTCCGGGGCCTGGGCACCGCCCGACGGCACGCGCCCGAGCGAGGGCTTCACCCCCGAGAGCCCGCAGCACGACGAGGGGATCCGCAGCGACCCACCCCCGTCCGAGCCGGTGGCCAGCGGGACCATGCCCGCGGCGATCGCCGCCCCGCTCCCCCCGGACGAGCCGCCCGGGGTGTGCTCGGTGTTCCACGGGTTGAGGGTGGCCCCGAACACCGGGTTCTCGGTGTCGGGCTTCCACCCGAGCTCGGGGGTGTTGGTCTTGCCGACCACCACGCATCCGGCCGCCACCAGTCGGGCCACCAAGGTCGAGTCGGCGGCAGCCGGCGGAGTGTCGGCGTAGGCGGCAGAGCCGTGGGTCGTCACGTAGCCGGCGGCGTCCTCCAGGTCCTTCACCCCGAGCGGGATCCCGGCCAGGGGTCCCGGGTCGCCGCCCGCCGCCACGGTGGCGTCCACCGCCTCGGCCGCCTTCCGGGCCCGGTCCTCGTCCACGGCGACGAAGGCGTTGATCGTGGGATTGACGGTCCGGATCCGCCCGAGGGCGTGGTCCACCAGCTCGGACGCCGTCAGCCGGCCGTTCCGGACCCGTGCCGCCAGGTCGACCACCGATGCCGTGGAGAAGTCCATGTGCCGACCGTACCGGCGCACCCCACGTCGGACAAGGGCCGACCCTTCCGGACCGGTGCCGCGTGGGACCGACCACTCCCGCCCCGGACCGGCCACGGAGCCCGGACGAGCAGCCGTCTCGACAGGAGCACCCGGCCCGTTGCAGGCTGGGGACATGGCGACGACACCGTACGACGGGCCCCACGTGACGGGCACCGTCCTCGACCACGTGGCCCACGCCGTCCCCCGCTGGCAGGACGTCTGGCACCGCTACGCCACCGACCTCGGCGCCGTGTGGGCCTCTGGAGGTCCCGGGCCCGGCTTCGCCCCCGGCCAGCTGCGGTTCGCCAACGGTGCCCGGATCGAGGTGCTGATGCCGTGGGACGTCGAGGTCAACGACTTCCTCTCCCGCTTCCTGGCCCGCAACGGCCCCGGACCTCACCACCTCACCTTCAAGGTGCCCGACCTCGGGCTGGCCATCGACGAGGCCCGGCGGTTCGGCATCGACCCCATCAACATCGACCGTTCCGACCCCGAGTGGATGGAGGCATTCCTCCACCCGAAGCTGGCCGGTGGCGTCGTGGTGCAGCTGGCCGAGGCGCCCCACCCGTGGAGCAGCCCGCCACCCGACGACTACCCCATCGACCTACGCCTCCGCCTCGACGGCTCGGGTCCGGCGGCCCCGGCCACCCTCACCCAGGTGTGCCACGTCGTCGCCGACCTGGACGCCGCCCTGGCCCTGTTCGCCGGCCTGCTGGCCGGTGACGTGCACGACGAGGGGTCCGAGGGCGGCATGCGGTGGGTCGACCTGCGGTGGGCGGGCCCGCTCGGGCTGCGGCTCGTCGGTGCCGAGCAGCCCGGCGGCACGGGCCCGGTGCCCGAGTGGCTGGACGGCCTGCCCGGCAGGGTCCACCACATCGCCTTCGAGACCGAGGAGCCCGCCGCGATCCCCGGGGTCCGCCCGCCCGTACGGGGGATCGCCACCCTCGGTTCCGGGAACGACCGCCTCCTGATCCCGGCGGAGGAGAACTTCGGTCTGGCCGTGGTACTGAGCGGGTTCGGCGGGACCTCCGGGGCACCCGACCCCGGGCCGGTAGCCTGAGCCCGATGGCAGATCCGAAGGACGACACCCCCGAAGGCGAGGTCCACGACGTCGTCGACGACGGGGCCGAGGACCCGGACAGCTCGCCGGCTCCCCGGCCCGAGGGCCGCATGGCCCGCCTCGAACGGCGCCTCGCGCCCAGGCCGGCCCGGGCGCCCACGAGTGGCAAGCCCGGCGTACCCACCAAGTGGTCGGTGGACCGACTCGACGGGCGCGAGCGTCTCTACTGCTACATCGCCGCGGTCATGGCCGTCGTCTTCGCCATCCTCATCTACGTGGGCGAGACCACCCAGAAGAACTTCCACCCGATCAAGAACCAGTTCAGCCCCACCACCGCCCTGCTGGTGGGACTGGGCAGCGCCGTGGCACTGGCCCTCACCACCTGGATCGGCCGGCGGGCACTGGTCGGCTTCGTCGCCCTCTTCGCCTTCCTCGGCTTCGAGAACTCCGCGTTCGTCATCGGGATACCGTTCCTGGTGCTGGCCGGCTGGCTCCTCTTCCGCTCCTACAAGGTGCAGAAGGAGGCGACGGCCAAGCTGCGGGCGGACCGGGCAGCCGGAGGCGACGCACGCGCCGGCCGCACGCCGCGGGGAGCGGCGACGTCGGGCCGACAGGCGGCCGAACAGCGCTCGACGAAGAAGGAGGGGCCGGCGACGCCGGAGTCGAACAAGCGCTACACCCCGAAGAAGCCCCCGCCCAAGCCGGTCCCGGCGCCCAAGCCCTCGTGGCGCGAGCGCCGGGCGGCCAAGGCGTCCGACTGAGCACCCGGTCCGGGCACACGGCCGGCGACCGGCCTCAGCCCTGGTCGGTGACCAGCGCCGACCGCAGGAGGTCCAGGATCTCGTTGCGTCGGCGCACCAGCGACCGGGCCGTCGGCTCCTCACCGAAGGCGCGAAGCACCTCGACCTCGGTCAACATGCCGATCACCGTGGAGTAGATGGCCAGGAGCAGCAGGCGCGGGTCATGGCGCCGCATGTGCCCGGCGTCCATCTCCGCCTCCAGGAACCCGGTGGCCCGCTGCACCAGCGGCTCCACCGCGGTCACGAACCGGGTGGCCGCCGGCGTCCCCAGGCGGCCCATCTCGCGCACCAGTCCGAGCAGCTCGGGTCGGCGGGCAGCCAGGCGGAAGACCGACCGCACCACGGCCTCGACGCGGGCCCAGCCGCTGCCGGCCCCGGCCAGCGACGCCTCGAGCGCCGACGACAGCTCGACGGCGCTGCGGTCGATGACGGCCTCGAGCAGGACCTCCTTGCTGGGGAACCAGTACAGGATCGTCTGCTTGCGGATGTCGAGACCCACGGCCAGCGCGTCCAGGGACGACGCCTCGTAGCCACGGGTGGCGAAGGTCACCAGGGCGGCGTCGAGGATCCGCTCCGATGTGCTGGCCCCGTCGGCGTCGGTGCGCCCACCTTCGGGAACCGGCCGGGGCCGGCTCCGGTCACGTCCGCCGGCGCGGGGCCCGACGCGCCCCGCCGTTCCGACCGCCGGACGCTTCGTCGGCTCCCCCGCTGGCATGGTCGACCCGGTCACTTACCATATGGTAGACAGATCGGGTGACCCGCGTCCGCGACGCCCTCGCCGGAAGGCGCTTCTTCATCACCGGCGCCACCGGGTTCCTCGGCACCGCACTCGTCGAGCGGATCCTGCGCAGTGTCCCCGACAGCCAGGTGGTCCTCCTCATCCGGCCCGGCCGGCGAGCCACGCCGATGCAGCGGGCCACCAAGGAGATCCTGAAGAACGACTGCTTCGACCGGCTCCGCCAGGAGCTGGGCGACCGGTTCGACGATGACATGGCCGCCCGGGTGTCCGCCGTGGCCGGCGACGTGGCCACCGACGGGCTCGGCCTGGACGAGGCCGGCCTCCTGGCATTGTCGCACTGCGACATCGTCGTGCACTCGGCGGCGTCGGTCAGCTTCGACTCGCCGCTCGACGCCGCAGTCGAGGTGAACCTGCTGGGCCCGTCGCGGGTGGCGGCTGCCCTGGTGGCCGCCCGTGACCTCGCCCGTGCGGACGGTCGACGGGGACCGGTCCACTTCCTCCCGGTGTCGACGGCGTACGTGGCCAGCACCCATCAGGGGGAGGCCAAGGAGGAGCTGCTCGACGCCAACCCATTCACCATCGACGTCGACTGGCGCACCGAGGTCGACGCCGCCCGCCGGCAGCGGGGCGACTCGGAGGCCGAGTCCCGCCAACCGGAGCGTCTGACCCAGTTCCACAAGGAGGCCCGTGAGGAGCTCGGGGGCGCCGGGCTCCACCTCCTGGCCGAACGGGCCGAGCGCCTGCGCGAGGACTGGGTCAAGAAGCAGATGGTCTCGATCGGTCAGGCCCGGGCCCAGTCGCTCGGGTGGCCCGACGCCTACCCCTACACGAAGGCCCTGGGCGAACGGGCGCTGGTCGCCCAGTTCGGCGACGACGTCCCCCTCACGATCATCCGACCGTCGATCATCGAGTCCGCACTGGCCGAGCCCCGCCCCGGCTGGATCCGCGGGTTCCGGATGGCCGAGCCGATCATCATCTCCTACGCCCGCGGACTGCTCCGCGAGTTCCCCGGGGTGCCCGAGGGGGTTACCGACGTGATCCCAGTGGACCTGGTGGTGGCGACGATCGTCGCCGTGGCCGGCGAGGCGCTCCTCCATGCCGACTCGGACGACCCGGCCGACGCCTACGCCGGGCCGTCGGTCTACCAGGTGGCCTCGGGCGTGCGGAACCCGTTCCGCTACGGGCGCCTGGTCGAGCTGGTGACGGCGTGGTTCACCGAGCACCCGCTCTACGACCAGGACGGGCAGCCGATCGTGGTGCCCGAGTGGTCGTTCCCCGGCCGGGGCCGGGTCCAGCGCCAGCTGACCCGGGCGTCGAAGGCGATGTCCCTCGCTGAGCGGGTCGTCGGGTCGCTCCCCATCCGGGGCAAGCAGGCCGAGTGGATGGCCGCCCTCGAGGAGCAGCACCTGCTCGCCGACCGGGCCCTCGGCTACGTCGAGCTCTACGGCGCCTACACCGAGACCGACGCCCTCTACCGGGTGGACCGGTTGATCTCCCTGTGGGACCGCATGGACGAGGATGACCGGGCCACCTTCTGCCTCGACCCCGCCGCCGTCGACTGGGCGACGTACGTCAACGAGATCCACCTGCCGTCGATCATCGAGCACGCCCGGGTGCGGACCACGCCCGGCAAGTCGGTCAAGACCAACCGCGCCGACCGCGCCCGCAAGAACATCCTCTCCCCCGACCGGCACCTGGCCGCCTTCGACCTCGAGAACACCCTGATCGCCTCCAACGTGGTCGACTCCTACGCCTGGCTGGCGTCCCGCCACCTGCCCGCCGGCGAGCGGGCCACCTTCATGGTCGACCTGGTGGCCGAGGCCCCGGCACTGCTCGCCCTGGACCGGCGGGACCGGGGGGACTTCCTGCGCTCCTTCTACCGCCGCTACGACGGCGCCCCCGTGGCCCGGCTGCGCGACGACGGCTGGGACCTCTTCCACCACCTGCTGCTGGCCAAGTCGTTCCCGGCCGGCATCGCCCGGGTCCGGGCCCACCAGGCCCTCGGCCACCGGACCATCCTGATCACCGGTGCCCTCGACTTCGTGGTCGAGCCGTTCCGGCCCCTGTTCGACGAGATCGTCTGCGCCCGGCTGGGCGAGGAGGACGGCAAGTTCACCGGCCGCCTGGAGCTGCTCCCGCCCATCGGCGAGGCCCGCGCCCTGGTGCTGGCCGAGTATGCCGAGTCCCAGGGCCTCCGGCTCGAGGAGTCCATGGCCTATGCCGACTCGGCCAGCGACCTGCCCATGCTCGAGGCCGTCGGCTTCCCCGTCGCCGTCAACCCCGAGGCAAAGCTGGCCGCCATCGCCCGCCGCCGGGGCTGGCACGTGGAGACCTGGCACAAGGCCGACGGCGGGTCCCAACCCCTGCTCCCCCTCGGCCCGCTCGACCACCGCGGCGCCGCCGCACGCGGGCGCACCGCACCGGCCGCACTGGCCGGACAGTCCCGACGTACCGGTGGAGGCGCACGGTGAAGGCGCTGGTCGTCGAGCGGAACCTGCCGAGGTTTGCCGCGGCACGGGTGGCGTCCATGCTCGGCTCCGGACGGGGTGCGGGCATCGGCCCCCTGCAGCTGCTCGACGCCGACGCGCCCGACCGGCCCGGCGACGGCTGGTTCCCGCTTCGGCCGCTCCTGTCAGGCATCTGCGGCTCCGACCTGGCCACGTTGGACGGACGCACGTCGCGCTACTTCGAGGACATGGTGTCGTTCCCCTTCGTTCCCGGCCACGAGGTGGTGGGCGTGCTGGACGACGGCGGCACCGACCACGCCGGCGTGCCGCTGGCCCCCGGGACCCGGGCGGTCATCGAGCCCGTGCTCGGCTGCGCTCCCCGCCACATCCGCCCGGTGTGCGCCCGGTGCGGATCGGGCCACACCGGCCTGTGCGGCAACCTCGCATCGGGCAGGCTGGCCGCCGGGCTCCAGACCGGGTTCTGCACCGACACCGGCGGCGGCTGGTCGACGGCACCGCTGATGGCCCACGCCAGCCAACTCCACGCCGTTCCCGACGCCCTGTCCGACCAGGACGCCGTGCTGATCGAGCCGACCGCCTGTGCCGTCCACGCCGCCCTGTCCGCCCAGGTGGCCGACGGCGACCTCGTGGCCGTGGTGGGCGCGGGGACCCTCGGCCTCACCACCGTGGCCGCCCTCGACGGACTGGTCCGGCCGACGTCGCCGTGCACGATCGTGGTCGGGGCCAAGCACGCCCGCCAGCGCGAGCTGGCCACCTCGCTCGGGGCCGACCAGGTGGTACCGCCGGACCAGCTGGCCCGGGCCGTGCGCCGAGCGGCGGGCTCCCTCGTGCTGGGCGGCCGCCTGACCGAGGGCGCCGACGTGGTGTTCGACTGCGTGGGCAGCGCAGCCTCGATCACCGAGGCGCTGTCGCTGGTGCGGGCCCGGGGTCGTGTGGTCCTGGTCGGCATGCCGGGCAAGGTCACCGTCGACCTCGCACCGCTGTGGCACCGCGAGCTGACCCTCGTCGGCGCCTACGCCTACGGCAACGAGGCCGCACTCGACCCGTCCGGACCGGACCGCCGCAGCTTCGAGCTCGCCATCGACCTGGTGGGCGCTGCGGGCCTCGGCCGCCTGGTGTCGGCCCTCTATCCCCTCGAGCGCTACGAGGAGGCCCTGGCCCACGCCGGGGCCGCCGGCCGCCGGGGTGCGGTCAAGGTGGCCTTCGACCTCCGCAACCCGAAAGGACGCACCCGATGAGCCCCAGGCCCGGATTCGTGCTCGACGTCGACAGCTCTACGCCCCCCACCCTGTTCTGGCACGGGGAGCGCTTCTCGCTCGAGAAGCTTCCCGAGGGCAGCCGGGTCATCTACGCACCCGAGCCGATGGACCCGCTGGCCGACCCCCAGGCCGCCATCCGACATGCGCTGACCCACCCCGAGGGGGACCAGGAGCCACTGCCGGCGCTGCTGGTCCCCGGGATGCGTCTCACCATCGCCTTCGACGACATCAGTCTTCCGCTCCCGCCCATGGAGCGCCCGGACATCCGCCAGCTGGTGATCGAGCAGGTCCTCGACTTCGCCGCCGAGGCCGGGGTGGACGACGTGGAGCTGATCGTGGCCCTCGCACTGCACCGGCGCATGACCGAGCCCGAACTGCGCCACGCGGTGGGCGACCGCGTCTACGACGCCTTCGCCCCGAACGGCCTCCTGACCCAGCACGATGCCGAGGACCCGGACAATCTCGTCCACCTGGGCGTGACCGACCACGGCGAGGACGTCGAGATCAACAGACGGGCGGCCGAGTCGGACCTGCTGGTCTACGTCAACATCAACCTGGTGGCCATGGACGGCGGCCACAAGAGCGTCGCCACCGGCCTGGCCAGCTACAAGAGCCTCCGCCACCACCACAATCCGGCCACCATGCGCAAGTCCAAGTCGTTCATGGACCAGCACAAGTCCGAGCTCCACACCGCCAACTGGCGGATGGGCCGCCTCATCCGCGACGCCGGGGTCAAGGTCTTCCAGATCGAGACCACACTCAACACCGATACCTTCCCGGACGCGTTCAAGTTCCTGCAGAAGCGTGAGTGGGAGTGGAAGGCCAGGGACCGCCTCGCCTTCCTCGGCGCGTCCAAGGCCCTCGACCGGGTGCCCGCCCGTTACGCCCGGCAGCTCTTCCACTCGGTCAAGGCGCCGCACCGGATGACGTCGGTCCAGGCCGGCGAGGTCGAGGCCGTCCACGCCGTCACGACCGCCAGCGTGTGGCAGCAGCAGGGCGTGGTGGTCGAGGGCCAGACCGACATCCTGACCATGGGGCTTCCCTACATCAGCCCCTACAACGTGAACTCGATCCTCAACCCGATCCTGGTTGCCTGCCTGGGCCTCGGCTACTTCTTCAACCTCTACCGCAACAAGCCGCTGGTGCGCGAAGGAGGGGTCCTGATCATGACCCACCCGACCCCGTGGGAGTTCAACCCGGTCCACCACCCGAGCTACATCGACTTCTTCGAGCAGGTCCTGAGCCAGACGACCGACGCCAACATCATGTCCGAGCAGTACGAGCACGGCTTCGCCACCGACCCGTGGTACATCCACCTGTACCGGACCGGCCACGCCTACCACGGCGTCCATCCGTTCTACATGTGGTACTGGTGCGCGCACGCGCTCGAGCACCTCGGCGCGGTGATCATCGTGGGCGGCGACCCCAAGGCGGTGCACCGGCTCGGGTTCCGCGCCGCCTCGACCATGGCCGACGCCCTGGAGATGGCACGCGACGTGGTCGGCCCCTCCCCCACGCTGACCCACCTGCACGCCCCGCCGATCCTCATGGCCGACGTGCAGTGAGCGCGCCACGGGAGTCCTCCCGGACGCTGCGGTCGCGGCGGGCCGTCCGGACCGACGCCGCCCTGGGCGACGACGCAGCCGCGCCGCGCCGGCTTCGGCCGTCGGCCCTGGCGTCACGGGTGGCGCGCTCGACGTTCCCCCTGGCCGCCCCCACCTGGCCGGGCTCGGTCCCCCGCCCGGCCCCCGAGCCCGAGCTCGGCGTCCACTACGACACGGCGTGGTCGCGGAAGTACCCGGTGCGGCTGGCCCGGGCCATGGTGCTCGACAACGTGACCCGGCCGCTGGCCCGGGTGGTCGCCCAGCCCCAGCTGCGTGGCGAGGAGTACCTGGCCGACCTGGAAGCGCCGGTGATCTTCGCCGCCAACCACGCCAGCCACATCGACACACCTCTCCTGCTGGCCTGCCTGCCGCTCGCGTTCCGCCACCGCACCGTCGTGGCGGCCGCGGCCGACTACTTCTTCGACCGCCGGTGGAAGGCGGACACCTTCTCATTCCTGCTCGGCGCCATCCCCATCGAGCGGACCAAGGTCAACCGCCGGTCCGCCGACCTGGCCGCCGAACTGCTGGCCGACGACTGGAACCTGGTGATATTTCCCGAGGGCGGGCGCTCGCCCGACGGCTGGGCCCAGCAGTTCCGCGGCGGCGCCGCCTACCTCGCCTCCCGCACCGGCCGTCCCGTGGTCCCCGTCCACCTCGACGGCACCCGGCACATCCTGCCCAAGGGCGGCGGCACGGTGAAGCGCACCCGCACCAACGTCACCTTCGGCACCCCCCTCTGGCCGGCCGAGGGCGAGGACGCCCGTCGATTCGGTGAGCGGATCGAGGCCGCCGTGGCCACACTGGCCAACGAGTCGACCACCGACTGGTGGACCGCCCGCAAGCTGGCGGCCCGGGGCGAGACGCCGCCCTTGCAGGGCCCCGACGTCGCCCCGTGGCGTCGCGCCTGGGCGCTCACCCCCGCCCCCGACCGCACCCCGGCCATCGACGCAGAGGGCAACGACTGGCCGCGCACCGCCGGCTGACACCGCCGCACCCCCGCCGCCCGGGTCGCCGGCACCCGTCCGTCGCGTCGACCTGGGGAGCCCGGATCCAGCCTCCCGGTCCGGCGACCCGCGCCTGGCCACCCTCCCCTGAAGGACGGCGGCGGCCAGGGTGGGGAGAAGGGCGGCGAATGCACCCGGGGACCGGCACGCCCCTCGAGCGGTGTCTGACGTGACCTCGGCACCCAGGGGCGGACTTCCACCTCCAGGTGACGTTCGGCCCTGTCGCCCGGACCACATCGGGACGATGCTGGGTGCAACAGGTGTCGACCGGATGAAGGGCAGGCCAGGATGCACTACGGATATTCGGGCGGCGGACACGCTGGCCTGTGGATCCTCGTGGTCGTGGCCATGGTGGCGTTCTGGGGGGCACTGGCCTGGATCGTGGTGACCCTGGTGCGCCACCGGAACGGACCCGGCACGCCGGCGGCGGCCCCCGCCCCTCCCCCGGTCGGGACGTCGGCGCGCGCCATCCTCGACGAGCGGTTCGCCCGGGGGGAGATGGACGAGGAGGAGTACCGGCGGCGGCGGTCGGTCATCGAAGGATCGCAATGACGCCGGCGCCGGGTCACCGGGGGCTGCTGGCAGCCTCCGTCGTGGCCGGGGTGGCACTGCTGGTCACCACGGTGTCGGTCGTCGTCCTGGTGGGCGGCACGGACTCGTCGCCGGTCAACCATGCCTACGGCACCATCTCGTGCACGGCGCCGTCGCTCCCGGGGGCCACGGTCACGGTCGAGGCCAGCGACTCGGGCGCCATGATGATGGCCCAGGCCCCGCTGCGGGCGACACTGGCTGCGTCCCCGACGACGGTGCCGGCCGGTCGGGTCTCCTTCGTCGTCGCGAACTCCGGCGTCCTCGTACACGAGATGGTCGTCCTGCCGCTGCCGGCCGACGGTCCAGGCACCCGGGCCACCGGCAGCGACGGCAAGATCGACGAGTCCGCCAGCCGGGGAGAGGCGTCACGGTCGTGTGCCGCCGGCACCGGAGACGGAATCGCCCCCGGCAGCACGGGGTGGACCACCCTCACCCTGGCGCCGGGCCGCTACGAGCTGGTGTGCGACATGCCGTGGCACTATGCGGCTGGCATGTTCGACGTGCTCACGGTCACCTGACGGGATCGCAGGATGTGCCACGGCCGTGTTGGCCCCCGCGACACCACGCCCTGCTCACTCCCGGCGGCGTGCCGCCACCCAGGTGAACGCCTGCTCGGCCCCCGACGGGGTCACGTGCACCTCGCGACGCTGGTCGACCACGGCGAACGCGTCCCCCAGCACCCCGGCAAGCGCCTGCGCGTCGTAGCGGGTCACTGCGAGGCCCGAGCAGTGGGTGGGGCCGTCGGGCGCGAAGGTGCCGAGCACGACCGAGCCGTCCGGGCCCAGGGCCCGCTCGAGGGTCGCCACGTACCGGCCCACGTCATCACCGGCCAGGAAGTGCAGCACGGCCCGGTCGTGCCAGAGGCCGTAGTGGCGGTCCGGTGCCCAAGTCAGGATGTCGGCTGCCACCCAGTCGACCGGTGCGGCGTCGCCCAGGCGTGCCCGACCGGCGTCCAGCGCCGCACCGGCGATGTCGAGCACGGTGACGTGGGGGAACCCACGGGTCACCAGCCGGTCGACCAGGACCGAGGCCCCACCCCCGACGTCGACCACGTCCAGGTCGTGGCCGGGGGCCAGGCCCTCGATCAGGTCGAGCGACACCGCCGGCTCCGCCTGGTACCAGCTCACCTCGTCGACCGACTTGGCGGCGTACACCTCCGCCCAGTGGCCGGCGCGAGCCGCGCCAGGTTCGTCGGTCATCGGGCCAGCGTAGTGAGGCGACGGGCGTCCGACCGGCTGCCGCCCCCGGCGGGCTATCGTGGGTGTATACACCTAGGGGGTATGCACATCCCGACCGACCCGACCCACCGCACTGCCGCAACGGCTGCCGCCGCCGCTTCTGCCAGCACGACCGCACCGCCGGGCTACTCCCAGGAGAAGGACCGGGTGCGCAAGCGCCTCCGCCGGATCGAGGGGCAGGTGCGGGGCGTCCAGCGCATGGTCGAGGACGACCGGTACTGCATCGACATCCTGGGCCAGGTGTCGGCGGCGACGTCCGCGCTGCAGTCCGTCGCCCTGCTGCTCCTCGAGGAGCACCTCGCCCACTGCGTCTCGGACGCGGTGCGGGCGGGCGGGGACGAGGCGGCCGCCAAACTGTCCGAGGCGTCGACCGCCATCGCACGCCTGGTCCGGTCGTGACCGCCGCCGCACTCCTGGGGAAGCCGTCGGTCGGCGCGCTACTCGCCTCGGTCCCGGTGCTGACCGACATCGCCCGCAGCCTGCGCGAGGGATTCTTCATGTTCTGGGAGACCCTGTGGCCCCTCATCCTCGGGTTCGGGCTGTCCGGAGCGGTCCAGGCGTTCGTGTCGCGTCGGTCGATGCAGCAGAAGATGGGTGACCACGGTCCCGCGGCCATCGCCCGGGCCAGCGTGTACGGCATGGTCTCGTCGTCGTGCTCCTACGCGGCGTCGGCCATGTCCAAGTCGCTGTTCGTCAAGGGCGCCGACTTCCTGGCCTCGCTGGTGTTCATGTTCGCCTCGACCAATCTCGTGCTCGAGCTCGGCATCGTGCTCATCGTGCTGATGGGGTGGCAGTTCGCTGCAGCGGAGTTCGTCGGCGGCGCCATCATGATCGTGCTCCTGACCGTCCTCGGGGGCCTGTGGTTCCGTGGCCGGATGATCGCCAGGGCCCGCGAGCACCTGGACGCCGAGGCCGCCGGGGGGCACCAGCACGGTCCGGAGGAAGACACCGACCTCCAGGAGCAGTCCTGGGGCACCAAGCTGCGCAGCCCGGGTGGTTGGGCGAACGCCGCCACCTACACGATGGCGGACCTCACCATGCTGCGCCGCGAACTGGTGATCGGGTACACCGTGGCCGGGTTCCTGGCCGTGCTCGTCCCGACCAGCGTCTGGAACGCCGTCTTCCTGCAGGGCCACGGCTTCTGGACGAGCCTCGAGAACGTCATCGTCGGGCCGTTCATCGCCATCATCAGCTTCGTGTGCTCCATCGGCAACGTGCCGCTGGCGGCCGCGCTTTGGCACGGTGGGATCAGCTTCGGCGGCGTGATCTCGTTCATCTTCGCCGACCTGATCGCATTCCCCCTCCTGCTGATCTACCGCCGCTACTACGGCACGAAGATGATGCTGCGCATGCTGGCCCTGTTCTGGGGTGTCATGTCGACGGCCGGCCTCATCACCGAGGGGATCTTCTGGGGGCTCGGCGCCATCCCCACCACCCGGCCGGCCACCGTGGCCCCGGCACACTTCCAGTGGAACTACACCACCTACCTCAACATCGTCTTCCTGGCGCTCTTCGGCGTCCTCTACTGGGCGTACCGCAACCGGGAGCGCCTGGGCGGTGGCAGCGGCTACGCGCTCGACCCGGTGTGCGGCATGCAGGTCCAGACGGCCAACGCTCCGGCCTCGGTCCTGTTCGAGGGCCACCCGGTGTACTTCTGCTCCGACCACTGCCGGCACCGGTTCGACGCCGATCCGGACCGGTTCACCAAGGCCCTGGCGGCAGCAGGGTCGAGCGCGCGCACGGGGTCCGCCGGGGCCGACGCCCACGAACACCACGCCATGCCCGCCGACCACACGGTCGACCCGACGGGCACGGCCACCGCCGTCGACCCGGTGTGCGGCATGACGGTCGACCCCGTGCACGCCGCCGCCCACCTCGTGCACGAGGGTGCCGACGTGTGGTTCTGCTGCCAGGGCTGCGCCGACACGTTCGCCGCCGACCCCGGGCGGTATGCGCCCGGGGCGCCACGACGACCTGCCCCCGAGGGCCCGGTGGCCGTGTCCCTCGGACGCAGGCCCGCGGCGATCGCCGCTCCGCCCGAACCGGCCACCGCCGTCGACCCGGTGTGCGGCATGACGGTCGACCCGGCACACGCCGCCGCCCACCTCGTGCACGAGGGTGCCGACGTGTGGTTCTGCTGCCAGGGCTGCGCCGACACGTTCGCCGCCGACCCCGGCAGCCACCGGGTCGACGCGCCCACCTGAGCGACGGCCCTCCCCTACGGATCGAGCTGGGCCACCCCGTCGGTGGCGATGCGCTCGAAGAGCACGGGATCGACGTCGAACGGACTGCCGGGGATCGGCCAGTGCACCACGAGCTCGGTGATGCCGATGCGCCCGAACCGCCCGGCCATGTCGACGAAGGCGTCCACGGATGCCAACGGCCGCTCCTCGGTGAACCCGTCGAGGAAGACCCGCGCCACCGACGACGGGTCGCGGCCGCGCTCGGCCAGGGCGGCGTCCAACGAGCGCACCTGAGCGGCCACGGCCGCCTCGGTGCCGGTGGGCACGCCGTCGGGCACGCCGTCGGGCACGCCCCCGATGGTCACCCAGCCCTGCCCGTGCGCTGCGGCCACCGCCATCGCCCGGGGGCCCATGGCCGACACCACGAAGGGCGGGCGCGGCTCGGCCAACGGCACCGGGTGCCGCACCACCCGGTGGGACGGGTAGTAGCGACCGGTCTCGGTGGTCTCGGTGCGGGTGAGCAGCTGGTCGAGCCGTTCGACGAACTCGGCGAACCGCGCGCTCCGCTCGCGGGCCGTCCACACGGGTCCGCCAAGGGCCTCAGCGTCGTAGCCAGTGCCCCCGGACCCGACCCCCACCACGAGGCGGCCCCGCGACAGGTCGTCGATGCTCAGCAGCTCCTTGGCCAGCGGGACCGGATGGCGGAAGTTCGGCGAAGTGACCATGGTGCCGATGCGCAAGGTCGAGGTGACCACCGAGACGGCCGCCAGGGTCGTCATGGCGTCGAACCATGGCCCGTCGCGGAACGACCGCCAACTGAGGTGGTCGTAGGTGTAGGCGGCATGGAATCCAAGGTCCTCGGCCCGCTCCCACGTCGAACGGGCGCGGTGCCAGCGCTCGTGCGGCAGGATCACGGTGCTGACCTTCACGGGGCGAGCGTAGCCCCGGGCACCGGCGGGACCACGGCCGGTCGAGGTCCTGCGCCTCGGATCCGGGGCACTTGTCCGTAGCGGTCACTTCACTTATACTCACCTGTAGCGGGGACTACATACTCTGACCGACACGGTTCGGGTGCGCCGCACCAGTGCGCAGAGGTGCCCACCGTCCACCCAAACGACGAATGCCGAGCCCTGAGCCAGGAGACTGCTCCATGACCGATGCAAGCACGGATGCCTCCTCCGGGACGGTCGTCGACTGGGCATCCGACTACGACATCTTCGATCCCCGGTACATCGCCGACCCCTACGCCGTGTGGGACTCCCTGCGCGATCGGTGCCCGATCGGCCACACCGACCGGTACGGCGGGTCGTGGCTACCCACCCGCATGGCCGACGTCACCGAGATCGCCCGGGACATCGAGCACTTCAGCTCCCGGGAGATCACGGTGGTCCCGACGGATGCCGACAGCGACGTCCTGCCGGCCGGCTCACCGCCGATCCAGGCCGACCCGCCCGTGCACACCTGGACCCGGCGCCTCCTGCTCCCCTGGTTCTCCCATGCCCGCGTCGACACCTACGAGCCCTACACCCGTGCGCTGTGCAACCGGCTGATCGACGGGTTCGCCGATGCGGGCACCGCCGACGCCGCGGCCGACTACGCCCAGCAGATCCCGGTCCGGGTCATCGGGCGGATCCTGGGCGTGCCCGACGACATGTCCGACACCTTCACGGGGTGGGTGCGGTCGATCCTCGAGTTCGCCAACGACGAGGCCCGTCGGGTGGCCGCCCGTGACGAGGCCGTCGTCTACTTCCTGGGACTGATGGAGGAGCGCCGCGGTGGGGACGGCGACGACCTCATCAGCACGTTGCTGCGGTCCGAGGTCGACGGGGCACAGGTGACCGACGAGTTCATCGTCGGGATGCTGGGCCTCACCCTGATCGCCGGGGCCGACACCACCTGGTCGGCACTGGGCTCGTCACTGTGGCACCTGGCCACCCACGACGACGACCGGGCCCGCCTGGCAGCCGACCCGGCACTGGTGCCGCTGGCCGTCGAAGAGTTCGTGCGAGCCTACTCACCGGTGACGATGGCCCGGATCGTGGCCTCCGACGTCGTGGTGGCCGGCTGCCCCATGCACGCCGGCGACCGGGTGCTGATGAACTTCCCCGGGGCCAACCGCGACCCCGAGGCGTTCCCCGACGCCGACCAGGTGGTCATCGACCGGGAGGTGAACCGGCACGTGGCGTTCGGTGCCGGGATCCACCGCTGTGCCGGGTCCAACCTGGCCCGCATGGAGCTGCGGGTGGGTATCGAGGAGTGGCTGCAGCGGATCCCCGACTTCCGGGTCGCCGAGGGCGCGTCGGTCACCTGGGCCGGCGGACAGGTCCGCGGGCCCCGTTCCTGCCCGGTCACGTTCTGACGCTGGCCCGACCGGGGACCTCGAACGGGTCGCCACCCGCTGGAGTCGGCCGCGGCCGCCGCCCGAGCATCGCGTGCGTGACCGGCGTGCCCTGTTCGACGATGTCGGAACCTACGACCCCGCGGACCCCGCCGACCGTGGGGAAGGCGATGCAGCTCCAGGTCGTCGCGGACGGGGCGAGCGCCGGTCCGTGCCGTTCCCGGACCAACGGTGAGCCGCCGCAGGACGTCACGGGGAAGCCCGTCGTCGTCGTCCCCATCGGGCCGATGGCGAAGGCCACCCGACCGAGTGCCGTGGGGAAGACGAACCCGCGAGCCACCTGCCCGTGTCCACGGATCCGCCGGACTGGTGGGCGTGCGGTGCGACGAGTGACCGGAGCCACCGCACGGGGGCGCGCTGCCCCTCGGTACGGTCGGCCCGTCAGGCCTCGAACCCGTCGGTGGTCACGCCGTCCGCCACGTCGCCCGCGGGTCAGCCCCGCACCCGTTCCACCATCCGGCGCAGCCGCCCCGGAGCCGGCGCGTCCACCGCCTCGAGCCGTTCGGCCCGCAGGGCGAGCTCCTCGAAGTCGTCCAGCGGTTCGAGCCGGGCCGCCTCGCCTGCCGGGACGTCGGCCGGGGCGAGCGCCCACCCGAGCAGCAGGTCGGCGAGCGCGGTGTTCCTGGCCAGCAACGGGCCGTGCAGGTAGCTGCCGAGGACCCGGCCCGACCACGCCCCCTCGGTGCCGTCGCCCCCACCGTTGCCCACCCCGTGCTCCACCCGGGCCAGCGGCACCGCGCCGGGGCCCACCACCGACACGCCGGCGTGGTTCTCGAAGCCGGTGAGCCGGGGCAGGGGCACCCCCCGCGCCATCAGGGGGCCACCGTCCAGCGGCGTGGCCACCAGCTCCCCCACCGCCCGGGCGCCGGAGCCCCGGCGGGTGGTCAGGTCGAGCAGGCCCAGACCTTCCTGGACCCGTCCGGACGCGTCGGGGAAGCTCCGCCCGAGCAGCTGGAACCCGGCGCACACCCCCAGCACCACGGCGCCCTCCTCGACCCGTCGGACGAGGGTGCCCTGTTCGGCCAGGGTGGTGGCCGCCCGCACCTGGGGGCCGTCCTCCCCGCCGCCGATGGTGTACACGTCGGCCTCCGGCAGCGGGCGGTCGGAAGGGGCCTGGACCAGCTCGACGTCCACGCCGCGCCAGGACGCCCGACGAGCCAGGATCACGCCGTTGCCGCCGTCGCCGTAGGTGCCCAGCAGGTCGGGGAACACGACGCAGACCACCAGTCGACGGCCCACCGACCCGTTCACAGGACACGCCGCAGATCGGCGAACGCGGTGTAGTTCCCCAGGAATTCAGCCGGGGACCGGGGCTCGGTGCGACCGAGGGCGTGGTCCAGGGCGGCCAGGGGGCCGTCGACGACGACGTGGTCGACCTCGGCGTAGCGCAGCCGCACGGCCAGGTCGAGGCGGCGGTCGCCGGTGGCCACGACCGATCGGCCGGCCAGGCGTTCGAAGGGCACGTCCCACAGCCAACTGGTGTCGAGACCGTCGGCGATGCGAGCGTTCACCGCAAGGACGACCGGTGCGTCGCCGGAACCGGACTCGTCCAGCAGGTCGAAGATCGCCGTCCATCCGGCGGGGTTCTTGGCCAGGAGGAGGCGGACGGGGTGCCCGGCCCTGATGACGGTGGAAAAGCGGCCGGCCACCTCCGTGACCGAGGCCAACCGGCCGAGCACCTGGTCGACCGAGGGCGGCCCGCTCCCGGCGGCCCGGCTCCCGATCGCCTCCAGCAGGGGTACGGCGGCGATGGCGACCATGCCGGCATTGGCCCGGTTGAACTGGCCGGGCAGGGCGATCCGAATCGGGTGGCGGGAGCCGTCGGCCAGCACCAGCTCGTCGCCCACCACGTCGGCGTCGACCGATGGTCGGGAGAAGTCGCAGCGGTCGCACCCCCACCCGCCGCCATCGGCGAAGGTGATCCGCCCGCCGCAGGACGGGCAGCCGACGGCGTCGTCGTGCCACACCTGACCGGCGCCGACCCAGCGGACGTCCGGCGCCGTACCGGCGGCGTAGGCGACCATCGGGTCGTCGGCGTTGGCCACCACCACCGTCCCCCGCCCGCCCGGGCCAGGTGCCTGCAGGCCCCCGAGCACCGTGCGCCACCGGTCGACCAGCATCCGCACCTCGGCGATCCGGTCGAGCTGGTCACGCGACAGATTGAGGAGCACCACGACAAGGGGGTGGGTGTCGTCCACCAGCCGCCCGAGGTACCCCTCGTCGACCTCGAGGACGGCCACGGGGGCGTCCGGTGCCCCGGCCAGGGCGGCCACGTGCCCGGCCGGCATATTGGCCCCCGTCTCGTTGCTCACCACCCCGGCGCTGCCGTCGGTGCCGGCCAGGGCGGTGGCGAGCAGGCGGGTGGTGGTGGTCTTGCCGTTGGTGCCGGACACCAGGGCCACCGTGCGGCCGATGGCCAGGGTCGCGAGCAGACCGGGTTCGAGGGCGAGACCGGCACGGCCACCGGCCACCGTGCCGCTCCCTCGTCCGAGGGCGCGGGACAGCCCGTTCACGGCGGACACGGTGGCGACGGCGGCCGAAGCGCGCACACCGTGGCGGCGGACGGGGCGCGGGGTGGGCCGGACCGTCACGTCGAGGGTCGGGTGGTGGCCAGTTCCTCGTCGGTGGGGACGTGGACCTCACGCGCCTCGGGCGGGAGCAGGTCGACCACGCCGGCCATGATCGCCGCCGTGTCGACCACGGCATCGGTGCCGCCCAACGCCAGCGGGGGCCCGACCGTGACCGTCACCCGGGGCGGGTGCGCCACGTTGGCCACGTTCGGCACCTTGGACGAGCGGGGCCAGACCTTCTCGGTGCCCCACACACCGATGGGCACGACCGGGGCGCCGGTGGCGGCAGCCAGACGGGCCGCGCCCGTCTTGCCCCGCAGGACCGGGTCGAAGAACGCCTCGCCCCTCGGGATGGTGCCCTGGGGCAGGACGACGACCGCCTCGCCGGCCCGCAGGGCGGCGGTGGCGCGAGCCATCGACTCACCCGGCGCCGTGTCGCGGTCCACCGGGATCCCCCCGAGCGCCCGGGCCAGCTGTCCCACCACCGGAGCGTCGAACAGCTCCTGCTTGCCCATGAAGCGGACCGGGCGCCGGAGCCGGGCGGCCACCAGGGCCAGGGCGGCCACGTCGAAGTAGCTCCGGTGGTTGGCGACGAGCAGGACCGGGCCGTCGGCCGGGACGTGCTCGATCCCGTTGATGGTGAAGCGGGCGTACGGGAACGATTCGGGTCGCACGAACGGTCGGAGCAGGTGGTACGGCTCGAGTCCGGCGACGTTGGGCACGCCGGGGGGCCGGTCCCAGTTCTCGAGCGGCCACCGGCGGGCCAGGGCCACGGCGGCCAGGCGGGGGTCGGCATTCAGGGGATGGGGGTGGCCCACCGCGGCGAGCACGGGCACGTCGAACACGCTGTCGGAGTAGACATGGCAATCGGCCAGGTCGACGGCGTTGGCCGCCGTCCACTCAGCCACCTTCTCCCGCTTGCCGCGACCCCAGGCGAACTTGCCCACCAGCCGGCCGGTGTAGGTGCCGTCCACCTCCTCGTAGCGGGTGGCGATGACGTCGTCGAAGTCGAGGGCGCGGGCGAGCGGGGACACCAGGTCGAGCGGCGATGTCGTGGCCAGGACGATCAGCCGGCCACGGGCCCGGTGCTCGCCCAGCTGTTCCAACGCCCAGGGCTGGACCAGGTCGATCAGCTCCTCGACGGCCGCCTCGCCGGCCCGGCGCACGGCATCGGCCGAGCGCCCCTTCATCAGCCGTGCCGCCGCCCGGGCCAGTGCCATGAACGGGGCTGTCTCGCCGAAGGTGTTGTAGAAGCTGTAGAGGTAGCGCTCGCCGGGCAGCGAGCGACCGGCGGGCAGCACGCCCTCGGCCACCATGGCGGCCTGCAGGACTGGCCCGCTGGCCGAGCGGATCAGCGTGCGGTCCAGGTCGACGAAGACGGCACCGGTGGCGTCGGTCATCCCATCAACCTACTTCCGCCCGCCAGGGCCGGGAGGCGGCCCTCGGCGGCGGCCCTCCCGGGGTCGGTGCACCCGGGAACGCCCTGGTCGGAGGGGCACTCGGCGAAATGGCCCCCAGACGCGGCAAAGGGACCACCGGGGGGGAGAGGTGGTCCCTTCGCACTGACGCAACAAGGAAAGGAGGGGGATTCCTATGTCCTGTGGTCGCAGAGCCAAATGTATAACAGCCGCGAGCAATCAGTCAACCAGTTTGTCTAGATACCTGGTATCGTTTCCTGCGATGGAACTCCGACATCTGCAGGCACTGACCGCCATCAGCGACCACGGGACCTTCTCGGCCGCGGCCGACCATCTGGGAACCGTGCAGTCCAACATCTCCGCCCATGTCGCCCGGCTGGAGAAGGAGCTGGGCGCGCCGCTCATCGACCGGGCCGACGGCCGACTCACCGAAGAGGGCACCGTGGTGGTGGCCCGGGCGCGCCGGATCCTGTCCGAGCTCGACGCCCTCCTGTCCGACGTGGCCGCCTGCAAGGACGAGGTTACCGGCACGGTACGGGTCGGCATGATCGGCACCACGGCCCGCTGGCTGGTCCCCCGCCTGATGGACGCGGTGGCCCAGCGCCACCCGAAGCTCCGACTGGTCATCGTGGAGGGCACGACGACCGGGCTCGAGCCCCAGTTGGCCAACGGCCAGCTCGACGTGGCCGTCCTCCACCTGCCGGTCAGCGGACGTGACCTGGTGACCCGGTTGCTGTTCGAGGAGGACCTCATGCTGGTGGTCCCCGAGGGCCACGCCCTGGCCGGAGCGGAGCGGCCGCTCACCCTCGACGACTTGGCCGACCTGGAGCTGTTGCTGCCGCTGCCGGGCACCTCCTACCGCGACGAGCTCGACGCCCTCACCCGTCCGCTCGGCATCGCCCTCCTGCCCGCCGCCGAGATCGACGGGCTCCGGCTCATCGCCTCGCTGACCTTCGAGGGCTACGGGCCGGCCATCCTGCCGGCCACCGCCATCCCGGGCATCCTGCGCGACCGATTCCGCCCGGTGCCCATCGCCGGGCTCCCCCGCCGTCGGGTCGGCGTGGCCCAGCGCAGCCGGGGACTGCCGTCCGCTCCCACCCGGGCGCTCATCGACCTTCTCCGCACCACGGTGGCCCAACCCGAGGGGCGTCCCCAGGGCCTCCACCTCCCGGTCTGAGGTGACCCCCGGGGCGGGCCGCGGGCCGCTCCTGCGACCGGGCTCAGTTGTTGGCCGGGTCGTCCGGATAGCCCGACACCAGGGCCAGGGCCCCACCGTGGCGCCTCAGCACCCGTCGCCACAGCCCCTCCGGATCGGCCGAGATCGGATCGCGGGCCTCGGCCCGCACCACGTACCACGAACCTTCGGCGATCTCCTCCTCCAGCTGATCCGTCTCCCACCCGGCATACCCCGAGAACAGCCGGGCGCCGACGATGGTGCCGGCCGGGCCGCCCGGGTCGACAGTGAGGTCGACGGTCCCGACCGGGCGGTCGTCGTCCACCAGTAGCCGCCAGCCGGCCGGGCGGCCGGGCGCGCCATCGACGGCGGCGTCGCGTGAGGCGAGCCGGACCAGGCCGATCAGGGAGTTCCGGGCCACCGGCCCCCCGGTGAACAGCTCGGCGGGTGCGGTGGCCACGTCGTGCCAGCGCGGCAGCAGCTGGTCGACGGCCACCCCGCCGGGTCGGTCGATGACCACACCCAGGGCGCCGTGGACACCGTGGTCGAGCAGGAGGATGACCCGCCGGGCGAAGTTGGGGTCCTCGATCCGGGGCGTGGCCACCAGCAGGTGCCCCGGGAGTGCGTCGGGCGTCGGTTCACCCGCGTAGGGGTCGAACTCGCTGAACGGGTCGATCGGCACCACCCGATGATGGCGCATCCGGGTCGACCACGGCACACCGACGTCCTTTCCCGGCGGCTGCCGCCCGCAGGTGCCGGGCGCGGTGAATGGCGCGTCGGGCCCCGTTCGGTGAGGCTGTGCCGATGGCACTCGTCACCGTCACCACCGCCGCGCCCCACGTCCGGGTCATCACCCTCGACAACCCCGCACGGCTCAACTCGATGTCGTTCGCCCTCGTCGGTGACCTGTACGAGGCGATCGCCTCGGTGGCCGCCGACAACGACTGCCTGGTGGTGGTGCTGACCGGCGCCGGACGGGCCTTCTGCTCGGGTCTCGAGCTCGAGCACGCCGGCCTGCCCCCCGGGGCCGAGACCCTCGGTCGCCACCGCATGGGCCTGCGGGCCATGGAGTTCATGGGCGGGATCGTGCCCGCCCTGCGCAACCTCCCCCAACCGGTGATCGCCGCCATCAAGGGCCCGGCCTACGGCGGCGGCATGTGCCTCAGCCTGGGCGCCGACGTCCGTCTGGCCGGACGCACGGCGGTGTTCTGCGGGGCCGGCATCACCAACGGCTTGACCGGGTGCGAGCTCGGGGTGAGCTGGCTCCTCCCCCGCGCCATCGGCACGTCGCGGTCGAACGAGATCCTGCTGACCGGCCGCAAGGTGGACGCCGAGGAGGCCGAGCGGATCGGCCTGGTGTCCCAGGTGCTCGAGGACGACGAGGTGATGGACCGGGCCGTTGCCATGGCCGTCCACATGACCGCCCTCAGCCCGCTCGGCCTGACGCTGACCAAGGACACCTTGTGGGGGTCCCTGGAGGTAGGCAGTCTCCAGACGGCGGTCGACCTCGAGAACCGGACCCAGCTGCTGGCCGGCTTCACCGGCAACCTGACCGAGGCCGCCGCCGCCTTCAAGGAGAAGCGGCCCCCCGTCTACACGGAGTAGCGGCCGTGGCCAAGGCCCGTCGGGGTCGCAAGCAGCACCGCCGCCCCCACGACCCCGACGCCGGGAGTGGCCGACGCGAGCACTGGCGCTCCGACGGCGCCCCCAAGGTGGCCTTCGGATCGGCCGACGGGGCCAACCGGGCCGCGTTCCAGGCGCGCCTCGACCACGGCGTGGACCTCGACCCCTACACCTGCGGCATCTGCCACAAGTGGCACCTGGCCAACCGACGGGACTGACCGGATCCGGCGGTGCGAGTGCCGCCCGGCCGGTGGCGGTCGGTCCCGGGAGCGGCACCGGTCCAGGGGTACGCTCCGGGCGGCCCGCCCCGGACGGACGGGGGGCATCGTCGAGGAGGACCGGTGGACCAGGAATGTGAGACGACGGGCGTCGCATCGGCTCCGGCCACCGTGTCGTCGGGCACCCTGGACTCGGTACGGGAGCAGCTGGGCAGCTCCGAACGGCTCAACGCGCTCAGCGACGGCGTGTTCGCCATCATCCTCACCATCCTCGTCCTCGAGCTGAAGGTCCCACCCCATCTGCCCCACAAGTCACTCCTCGAAGCGTTCCACGAGCTGCGGCCGACCCTGATCGCCTGGGTGATCAGCTTCCTCATCACCGGCATGTACTGGGTGGCGCACCGTGACATCTTCGCCCGGGTCCGCACCGTCAACCGGGACCTGGTGTGGCTCAACCTGCTCTTCCTGCTGCCGTGCGCGCTGATCCCCTTCGCCGCGTCGGTGCTCGGCGAGTACCCCGAGGACTCCCGGGCCATCCAGCTCTACGGAGCGGTGCTGATCCTCGGCTCGCTCCTGCGCCTGATCCTCTACCGGTACGTGGTCCGCCACCCGGCGCTGCTGTGGCCCGGCGCGCTCGGCGACCACCCGGGGTTCGGGTTCGCGCTGGTGCTGCTGCCGATCGCCGTCTACCTGGTCGCCATGGGTGTCGCCGCAGCCTCGCCCGGTGCGGCGGCGATCATCTTCCTGGCCGTCCCGGCCATCTACTTCCTGGCGGTCACCGTGGCCCGCGACCGCAGCGGCACCACCAGCGAGGTCGAGGAGTTCTCCTGACGGACTGACGTCGTGGGCCCCGGACGAACCCGGACCGGCCGGCAGCGGGAGCGCCGCGGAACCGGCGGTCGGAATGATCGGGGTGGGGATCGGGGAGAGGCCACCGAGCAGTGGCCCCCGGGGGGCCATGAGGTGTCCCGGCACCGTGCAGCGACTATACCGTCCGGACGGTATAGTGTCGGGATGACCACCACCGCCGCGTCGAAGGGCACCCGTCCCGGGACCCGGTCGACCCACCGGGACAGCGCCGCCACCAGGCGGCGGATCCTCGACGCGTCCGAGCACGTGGTGATGCGCGACGGCGTCGGGCACCTGACCCTGGAGGCCGCCGCGTCGGAGGCGGGCCTGTCCAAGGGCGGCGTGCTCTACCACTACCCCACCCGCGACGCCCTGGTGGCCGCCATGGTGACCCGGATCATCGAGCAGTTCGACCAGGACATCGCCTCCTACCTGCCCGGGCCCGGTACCCCCGGCGCCGGGCGACCCGGCGCCTACGCCCTCGCCTACGTACGGGCCACACTGGAGCCGGTGACCCCGGGTGAGGAGCGCCTGGGCGCCGCACTGCTGGCCGCGGCCGCGGCCGAGCCGGAGCTCGTGGTCCCCCTCCAGGAGGCCGCCGCGGGCTGGCAGGCCCGCCTGGTCGACGACGGTCTGGACCCGACCGTCGCCACCCTGATCCGCCTCGCCTGTGACGGTCTGTGGCTGTGCGGGCTGTTCGGTCTGGCCGCCCCCCACGGCGACCTACTGGCCTCGGTCGGCGTCGCCCTCGAGCAGATGGCCAAGGAGCCGTCGTGATCCGCCGCGGACCCGCCACGCCCCTGGCGCCACCGAGCGATGCCTCGGTCGCCCTGATCCGCACCCTGACCGTCACGGTCTTCCTGCTGTGGCTCGGGTCGACGTCGATCATTCCGATGCTGCCGGTCTACATCCGGGGCCTCGGCGGGACGGACGCGCTGGCCGGCATGGTCATGGCCTCGTTCTTCGCCGCCGGCGTGCTCTTCCAGTACCCGGTGGGCAAGCTGGCCGACAGGGTGGGACGCAAGCCGGTCCTGCTGGGCGGACTGGCCGTGTACGCCGTCGCCAGCTTCGCCTTCCTGCTCCCCATCGCGCCCGCCACCGCAATTCTGCTGCGGGGCATGCAGGGCCTCGGCGCCGGAGGTGCCGCGGTGGCCTCGCTGGCCATGGTGTCGGGCGCGGTCGCCGTGGAGCGGCGGGGCCGGGCGTTCGCGTCCATCTTCAGCGCGGAAATTGCCGGCATGGCCGTGGGGCCGCTGATCGGGTCCATCGTCGGTGCCCACCACATGTGGATCATGTTCCTCGCCTCGGGTGTCGTGGCCTGTGCCGCCGCCGTCCCGGCCGCCCGCATCGTCGAGCCCGCCGAGGAGGCCGCCCTGCGCGAGGCCCGCACCAACCAGGACGGCAGTGTCGACCGACTTGCCCCGCTGCGGTGGAGTCCGTCGATGTCCGGCGCGCTCGTCGCCGCCGCCGCGCTGGGTCTCACCACCGGCGTCTACGACATCTGCTGGACGCTGCTGCTGGTCTCGCGCGGGGCGACCAGCTGGCAGATCGGTGTGTCCTGGACGCTGTTCGCGGTGCCGTTCGTGATCGCCGCCCGGCCGAGCGGGTGGCTGGCCGACCACATGGACCGGCGACTCCTCGTGCTGGGCGGACTCGGCTTGGCCGCCGTGTTCTGCGCGTCCTACCCGTTCATCCACTTCGTTCCCGCGCTCATGGTGCTCGGCGGCACCGAGGCCCTCGGGTTCGCGGCAGCCATGCCCGCCCTGCAGTCACTCCTGACCCAGGGGACCGAGCCGTCCGAGGTCGGGCGGGTCCAGGGCCTCTTCGGCACCACCCAGACGGCGCTGACCGCGGTGTCCGCGGCTGTGGCCGGGGCGGCGTTCGCCGTGGCCTCGTGGCTGCCCTTCGTGTCGGCGGCCGTGCTCACCGCCGGTGCGCTGGTGGTGACGGCCGTCGTGTGGCGGCGCGTCCCCGGCCACGTCCACCCCGAGATCCACGCTCTGGACGTGATGCCGGGCGGCGGGCACGGCGAGGCTGTCGCCGCGGCCCGGGCCACGGCCCCCCGGGCGGCGGGGACCAGCTCGGTGCCGGTGGTCGGCGAACCGCCCGTCGGGGCTCAGCCGGCGGTGGGTGTCAGCGCCGAGGTGCAGTAGGCGCACTCCGTCGCGGCGTCCGGCACCTTCGGCCGGCACTCGGGGCACTCGCGCGCCGGCTCCTCGCTGGGAATGCGGCCCAGTCGCTGCATCAGGCCGTCGACCGGCTTGATCACCAGGAAGAAGTTCACGGCGGCGGCGATCACGAAGTCGAGCAGTACGGTCAGGAACCTGCCGTAGTAGATCTTCGAGCCGTTGATCGTCCACACCAGTCCGTCGAACTGGGTGCTCCCGCCGAAGACGGCCTTGACGAACGGCGTGATGATGTCGGCGGTGAGGGCGGTGACCACTCCGGCGAACGTGGCGCCGATCACCACGACCACCGCCAGGTCGACCAGGTTCCCCCGCAGCAGGAACTCCTTGATCATCGACGCACCTCGTCCACTCGGGCCGACGACGCCGACCGGCGCCTCGGCCGCGACGGCACGAGCCACTCCTGCGAGGTGCGGTCGAGGGAGGAGCGACCAGGGACGGCACGCCCGTGGGCGGGCGGCTGCTCAGGCCAGTCCGACGTGGACGGCGGCCGTCCACCGGCCGGTCATCTCCACCTGGCACACGGTGGTGGCGGCACGCAGCAGCCACCCGATGACCAACCGGTTGTCGGCATCGGCCGGAACCTCTGCCACCAGTCCCCGGCGGGGGTGGTCCTGGGTGACCCGCCACCCGTCGGGCACGGGCTGACCCAGTTCGCGCAGCCGCGAGGCCACCCTCGGCCCGGACGCATGCTGCAGACCGACCGTCGTGGCCCTGGCCGGCCGGTCGCCCTGATGCCGGCCGGGCATCCAGGTGATCACCGGTACCTGGTGGGTCGACCCTCCCAGGAAGGCGAAGGGCCCGGGGGCCGGCGGTCGGTGCTCCTCATCGATGACCGGCTCGATGTTGATCCACCCGGTCCCCCCCTCCTGGACCATCGCCATCCGGGCCAGGAGCTCGACGTCGTCGTGGGCGGCGAACCCGAACTCGGCGGGTCGGCTCCGACTCACGTCTGGAGGTCCCCCACCGCCGCGGCCAGCGCCTCGAGCTCGCCACGCCACGAGTCGGGACGGGCCAGCGGACGGACGACGAACTTGGAGAATCCGACCTCGAGGAAGGCCTCGAGGAAGCCCCGGAGCGCAGCGTGCCCGGCAGGGACCACCGCTGCCGGGTCCACGCCCTTGCGCGAACGCCCCAGGGCGGCCACCAGGGACGGGTCGAGCGGGCCGGGCGCGTAGGCCAGCGAGACGCCGAAGTGCTCGGGGCTGATGGCCCGCCCGGCGGCGGCGGCCGCCTCGTCGACCGCGACCTTGCCCGCCGCCGCCTCGGCCGGGGTGCAGGCCGAGGGAAGCCAGCCGTCGGCGTGGCGCCCACAGCGCTCGAGCGCGGCCGGCACCATGCCGCCGAGCCAGAATTCCAGCGGGTCCTGGACGGGCAGCGGAACCAGGGTCACGCCCTCGAACGTCCCCACCGGTCCGTCGTGGTCCACCGTCTCTCCCGCCCACAGGCGGCGCAGCAGGGGGAAGGCCTCCTCCATCCGGGATCCCTTGTCCTTGCCGGGTACGCCCACGGCGCCCGACTCGGGGGCCTGGGCAAGTCCGGGAACGAACGTGACCAGGAGCCGGCCGGCCGACAGCCGGTCGAGCGTGGCCAGCTGCTTGGCCAGACGGACGACGTTGCGGCCGGGAAGGAGCATGGTGGTGCCGAGCTTCAGGCGAGGGTTGTGGGCGGCCGCGTAGGCCAGCGCGGCCAGCGGGTCGAGCGTCGGGGCCGTGAGCACTTCGGGGAGCCACAGCGAGTCGAAGCCCAGCTCCTCGAGATCGTCGACCAGCCCGCCGAGTCCGGCGGGGTCACCGTCGAGCGGCCCCATTCCCACCCCGATGCGGACCTTCACCCCGCCGCCAGGGGTGGGCCGTCGAACCGGTCGACGGTGGCGAACTCCTCGACCGCCCCCCGCCGCAGCCGGGTCGGCTGCGACACCGGGTGCCCGAGCGCCAGCAACCCGGCCACGGCGTGGGTGTCGGGCACGCCCAACAGCTCCCGGACGGCCCGCTCCTCGCGGACCACCATGGTGGTCATGACCCCGGCCATGCCCTCGGTCCGGGCGGCGAGCAGGATGCTCCAGGCGAACGGGTAGATCGAGGCCCCGCCGACCAGGGTGTAGTGCCCGATGTCCCGGTCGACGGTGGCCAGGCGGGTGAAGTCGGCCAGGAGCACGAGCATCACCGGGACCTCGTCGAGGTGCTCGGCGAACCCTCCCGACCCGGTCGCGGCCGCCTCGGCGATGTCGTCGGCGCCGGCCACCGACGCAGCCTCGAGCTCCCGGTCGGTTACGACGGCCCACGGGGTCAGTCCGGCCGACACCTGGGCGAGGTACTGGTACCAGCCCGGCAGGTAGCAGTCACGCAGGGCCCGCCGCGTGGCCGGGTCCTGGACCACGACCACCCGCCACGCCTGTCGGTTACCCCCGTTGGGTGCGAACCGTGCGGTCTCCAGCAGGCGGTAGACGGTGGCGTCGTCGACCGGCTCGTCGGTGAATTCGCGCACCGCCCCGGTGGTGCGGAGCGCGGCGGCCAGGTCCATGACCGTCCCCGGCCTAGAGGAGCTCGAGGACGGCGTCCGCCGCGCTCACCGTCAGGCCGGCACCGGGCTCCACGCCGAGGGCGGTCACCACACCGTCCTCGATCACCATGGCGTAGCGCTGCGAGCGGGTGCCCAGGCCGAATCCGCTGCCGTCGAGCTCCAACCCGACGGCGGCGGTGAACTCGCCGTTGCCGTCGGCCAGCAGGACGACCGTGTCGCCCACGTTCTGAGACTCACCCCAGGCACTCATGACGAACGGGTCGTTGACGGAGATGCACGCCACCGTGTCCACGCCCTTGGCCGCCAACTCATCGTGGCGGATCACGTAGCTCGGCAGGTGGTAGTCGGAGCACGTCGGGGTGAACGCCCCGGGCACGGCGAACAGGACCACCTTGCCGGTGCCCAGCACATCGGCCGTCTGGACGTGGGTCGGGTTGCCGCCCACGGTGGTCATGACCTGGATGTCGGGGATCCGGTCGCCTACGGCAATGCTCATGGTCGCTCTCCTGGGGGGTGGGTCGCCTGGGGCCCGGGGGCGGGCGTCGGCGGTCTGGGTGGGACGGGCACGGCGCTGCCGCCGTTGCACGCAGCATACGGTTCAGCGGCCGATGCCTGTCACCCGCCGGTGACGGTCACCACGGGATGTGCGGTCCCGCGTCGGTCGGAGGTCCCGGCACCCCGGACCGGGGGCCCCCGGGACCGGCCCACACCAGGATGGCGGCGCCGACCGCGAACGCCGCCGCCGAGCCGGCGAACAGGCCGAGTTCAGCCGCGGTCACCAGCGGCGGGTCGTGGACGAATGCGAGCTCGGCGATCAGCAGGGGCACCGTGAACCCGATGCCGGCGACGGCCGCCCCTCCCGCCAGGTGACGCCACCGGACCCCGTCGGGCAGGCGGCCGAGCCCGAGACGCACCACCAGGAGGCAGGCCAGTGTGATGCCCCCGAGCTTGCCGGCCACCCGGGCGAGGCCGATGCCGACGAACACCGCGGTGGCGCCGGGCGGCCCCAGGATGCCGTCGTGGAACGTGATGCCGGCATTGGCCACGGCGAACAGGGGCAGCACCAGGAAGGCGGACCACGGTCCCACCCGGGCCTCGAGCACCGCTGCCGGATCCTTCCCCCTGCCCCCGGACGCCCCGTCGGCGCCATCGGAGCCGGCCGGCCGGCGTGACCCGCCGACTGCGGCGACCCCGGGCACCAGCAGCCCGGCCACCACCCCGGCCAGTGCCGGCTCGACCCCGCCCGCGGCCAGCAGCACCCACAGCACGACGGCCCCGACCAGGGCCCCGGCCGTCGACACGTGGCCGGCCCGCCGCAGCAGGACCAGCAACGACACCACGGCAGCCGCTGCCGCCAGGGCCGGCACATAGGAGCGGGAGGAGTAGAAGACGGCCAGCACCCCCACCGAGCCGAGGTCGTCGGCGACGGCCAGGGTGAGCAGGACGACCCGGAGCCCGGGTGGCACCCGGCCGCCGAGCAGGGCCAGGGCCCCCAGGGCGAACGCGATGTCGGTGGCCATGGGGACCCCCCAGCCCGACGAGCCAGGACCGCCGTGGGCGACCGCGGCGTACACGAGGCCGGCACCGGCCATGCCGCCGAGGGCGCCGGCGACCGGCACCACGGCCGTGCGGGTGTCGGCCAGGTCGCCGTGGCGGCGCTCGCGAGCGATCTCCAAGCCGACCACCAGGAAGAACACCGCCATGAGGCCGCCGTTCACCCAGTCCCGGACGGTGGTGAAGTCCTGGAAGGCACGACCGCCGCCGTGGGTGGGATGGAGCCAGACGGACGCGTACGAGGACGACCACGGCCCGTTCGCCCACAGCAGGGCGATGCCGACGGCGAGTACCAGCACCCAGCTTCCGGCCACATCGGACCGGAAGAACCGTGCCAGGGCCGCGCCCCCGAAGGGGTGCTCCGATCGAATCACCGCGGCGCGCTCACCCGTCCAGGGTAGCGAGGCCGCGACGTGGTCCCGGGGAACGCAGTCCGGCCCGTCGGGTTCAGACCTCGGACAGCACCGAGCGGCCGAACGCCTCGATGGCGGACAGCTGTGCGTCGCGGGTGTCGCCCGCCAGCGCGACACTCACCCAGTCGACGCCGATCGCCTCGAGCTCGCGGATGGAGGCGACGACCCGCGCCTCGTCGACCGGCCGGGCGGCCATCGACAGGCCCTCGGGGATGAAGCAGACGGTGAGCGGCTCGGTACGGCCGACCTGTGCGGCGTGGTCACGGGCATAGGCCAGTGCGACGGCCAGGTCGGCGGCGGACTCGAGCGGCGCGGTCCGGGTGCGTCCGGCGAACCTGGCCGGGTTGGGGAAGGGGCACCAGCCGTCCGCTGACTCCACCGCCCGGCGGATGGCCCGTCGGCTGTTCCCGCCGATCCACAGCGGCGGACGGGGGCGTTGGCGCGGCCGGGGCAGCATGGTGTTGCCCCGGGCCCGGTAGCCGGTCCCCTCGAGGGTGACGCTCTCTCCCGTCCATGCCGCTTCGAGGGCGGCCAGGGCCTCGTCCATGCGGTCGTTGCGCTCGGCGAACTCGGCCCCCAGCGCCTCGAACTCCGGCTCGAGGTACCCCGCGCCCAGCCCGACCACCGTCCGGCCACCGCTCAGGACGTCGAGCGTGGCGATCCCCTTGGCGGCCAAGAACGGGTTCCGGTAGGCCAGCACGAACAGGTTGGTGTGGAGGAGCACCCTCGACGTGGCGGCCGCCGCGAAGGACAGGGCGACCAGCGGGTCGAGGGCGTGATGACCCCCGTGGGCCAGCCAGTCGTCGCCGGGGAACGGGTGGTCGGTGGTGTAGACGGCGCCGAAGCCGGCGGCCTCGGCGGCGGCGGCCAGCTCACCGATGGCGCCCGGGGCGAGGAACTCCTCGCCGCAGTCGACCCGGTGGGTGGGCAGTCCGTAGGAGACGCGCACGGCGCTAGCCGGCCTCGACCAGGTCGGCCAGGAAGGCCGGCATCCTCGACGGTCGGCCGGTCGGGCCCACCGCGCCGTGGACGGTGACGGCGGTGGCCCGGGCCTGACCGGCGACGTCCAGCAGGTAGCCGACCTGGAACGTGGTCCGGGTCAGTCCGCCGACCAGTACGTGGACGTCGACCTGTTCATCGAACCGCAGCGGGCGGCGGTAGCGCACGAAGAGCTCGAGCACGGCGAAGTCCACGCCGTCCGGACCCGACCGCACCACCTCGTAGGGGTGGCCGGCGTCGCGCAGCAGGGCCACCCGGGCCTCTTCCAGGTAGGAGGGGTAGGCGCCGTGGTGGATGATGCCCATGGCGTCGGTCTCCGCGAACCGGGTCCGCAGTGCGTGGGTGTAGCGGTAGGCCGAGGCGTCGAGCGATGGCTGCAACGAGAGGCGCACAGCGGCGACGCTACTGCGCGTCCGCCAGTCCCTCGGGCTGGTTCCACTCGATCCACCCCGTGCCCGTCCGCCCGTCGGTGGCGGTGAACCGCGCCGCGGCCCGGGGGAACCGGCTGATCCGCCCGTCGGCCGCCGTCAGCAGGAGCGGGCCGAAGCCCAGGGGCTCGATGGCGACATCGAGCCCGACCGGGTCCATCAGCGCCCGGGCGGAGGTCGGCAGGCCTTCGGCGCCAAGCTCCTCGGTCACGTCGAGACCGGTGACCGGCACCACGGTGCCGTCCGGGTGCTGGACGTAGCCGAACGGGATCCGCGAGCCCGGGATCCGGATGTCGGCCCCGTGGATGCGGGTGCCGTCGTCGAGCCGGCCGGCGAACCAGCACCAGGTGAACGCCCACCAGTCGCGGACGCCCCACGAGTGGTCGCGCTGGCCGTGACCCTCGACCCCGATCAGCGCGTCGCCCACCGTCACCGTCCCGCCCACCAGGCAGGGGATCTCGTACCGGGTGGTCACGTCGTAGTGGTAGGGCACCCCGTCGGTCGTCCAGGTGAGGGACAGGTCGAGCGACGTGGGCGTACCGGGCCCGCCCCGGTACACGTCGGCCGGGTCGTCGTGCAGCACGGCCGGCACGGACCCGGTGAGGTGGAACGAGTCGAGCGGGCGTCCGATGCTCCCGGCGAATTCGTAACCGGCGGCACCGACGGCCAGCCCGGGCTCCGGGGCGACGGGAAGCCCGTAGGCGAAGGATGCCACCAGCGGCTGCCCCGGGCGCACCACCGTCGTCGTCCACCAGGTGACCCCCAGGTTGGGGTAGAGGCCGATGCGGGCGTAGCCCGAGACGGCGCCGTCGTGCGAGACGAAGTCCAGGTAGTGCGACTCGTTCCACAGCGGGTCGTCGGAGGGCGTGTGCCGGCCCTCGTCGGCCGGGTCGACGGCGTGCGGGTTGGGGTCGGTCATCGAGTGCTCCTCGTCGCGTCGTCCGGGTTCCGCTCCTGTCGGGCGGTGGCCCCCCGGTGGTACCTTGGGTCTAGCAGGAGTACCCGCCCCACGGTGGACAGCGCCTGCTGGGCACGGCCACTCCCCCATGACCTCACGCCGACGTAACCCGATCCTCTTGGTCGTCCTCTTGGCCGCCACCGTCGCCCTCGGGGCGGCGCTCGTGGCGCTTCCCGGCCGTGCGACCGCTCAGCCCCTCGGGGGCGTGTCGGTGGTGCCGTCGTCCGCACCCGCCTTCGCCGGTGACGCCCCCGACCCCGACGTGGTCCACGACCCGTCCGGCGGCACCGGCGGCGAGTACTACGCGTTCTCCACCGGCACCTCGCTGGCCGGGTACCTGCAGGCGCTGTGCGACGCCGGCTCCGCGGCCGGCGCACCCGGGGTCGGCTGGGCCCCGTGCCCGGGGACCGTCCACGGGGCGTCGGCGCTCCCCGACCCGCCGTCCTGGCAGCAGCTCGGTACCCAGAACGCTCCCGGCGTCTACCGGTGGGGCACCACCTGGATCATGTTCTACACGGCCGCCCAGTACTCCCACCGGGGGAACACCGGCTTCAACTGCCTGTCGGTGGCCACGTCGACCTACCTGAACCCCCAGGACCCAGCGTTCACCGACACGTCGACCGGCCCGCTGCTGTGCGACGCCGGCCTGGGCGGCGCCATCGACCCGATGCCGTTCGTCGACCCGGCCGACGGCCGGCCCTACCTGGTGTGGAAGTCCAACGACGGCGGGTCCGGCCAGCCGGCCCGCCTGTGGTCGCAGTCGCTCGGACCCGACGGGAGGACCCTGGTCGGCCAGCCCAACCTGCTCCAGGTCCAGGACACGGTGCGGAACCCGTTCGAATCCACCATCGAGAACCCCCAGCTGGTCGAGGCAGGAGGTGCCTACTTCCTCCTCTTTTCTGCCGGGACCTGGAACAGCTCCTCCTACGGCGAGGCCGCCGCACGGTGCAACGGGCCGACCGGCCCGTGCGACGAGCCGGTCGGCGGCCCGTTCCTGTCCTCGTACGGCGACGCGCAAGGTCCGGGCGGGGGCATGCTCTTCCAGGACACGGCCGGCAGGTGGGACCTGGCCTATGCGGCGTGGCCGGCGGGGTGCACCGACTACAGCTGCGGTGGGGCCAGGCGCCTGTTCGTGGCCCCGGCGACGATCACCCCGTTCCCCCTCGCCCCGCCGGTCACCGGCATCGCCCCGACACCCGACGGCCAGGGGTACTGGCTGGTCAACGCGGTCGGCGGGGTGTCGTCCCACGGCTCGGCCATCGCCCACGGCTCGATGCTGGGGCTGCCCCTCAACGCACCGATCGAGCACCTGGTGCCGACCCCCGACGGGGGTGGCTACTGGCTGGTGGCGTCCGACGGCGGGATCTTCTCGTTCGGGGATGCCCGCTTCTTCGGGTCGATGGGCGGCCAGTGGCTCAACCGGCCGGTCGTCGACCTCGCTCCGACGGCCGACGGTGGGGGCTACTGGCTGGTGGCGTCCGACGGCGGGGTGTTCGCCTTCGGGGACGCCGCCTTCCTGGGGTCGATGGGCGGGATGCCACTGAACCGACCCGTGGTGGGGATCGCGGCCGACCCGGCCACCGGGGGCTACTGGCTGGTGGCGTCCGACGGCGGGGTGTTCGCCTACGGTGCTCCGTTCGAGGGCTCCACCGGAGCGGTCATCCTGGCGAGTCCCGTCAACGGCATGGCGGCCACCGCCGACGGACAGGGCTACTGGTTCGTGGCCTCCGACGGCGGGGTGTTCGCCTTCGGCGACGCGGGCTTCCATGGCTCGGCCGCCGGGCTGGCCCTGGCCGCCCCGGTGACCGGCATGGCGGCCGACCCGGCAACGGGTGGGTACTGGTTGGTGGCGTCCGACGGCGGGGTGTTCGCCTACGGGGCGCCCTTCTTCGGGGCCGACTGAGGGCCGGTCGCCGATTCACATTCCCGAGGCCAAACACCTCAAGGTCCCTTGCCAACTGGTCGATCCACCCGCTATGGACATGTTCGGTACCGACGTCGCCGTTCGGACGGTTCCGCAACCCCGCGGTAGCGGCGACGGATCCGACCTGGGCGCGGCCGACCCGACCCCCCTGCCGGAGACGGATGCCGACGCGGACGCACCGCCCGACCCGGTCGACACCGTCCTCGAGATCGAGGACGGTGACACCACACTGTTCGAGGCGGCCATCACTGCGTTCCACGCCACCGAATTCCAACGTGCGGAGTCCCTCTTCCTCGAGGAGGCCGAGCGGTCGCTCGAGGACGCGCCCCAGCGTGCCGCCATCGCCTTCCGCCAAGCGGCACTGGCTGCCCGCGAGTCCGGGAACCTCGACGGCTCGGACCACTGGATGCGGCTTGCGGGCAGGGAGTACCTTCGGGTGTCGGAGGACCCGCGGACACCGTTGCCGTTCATCCGGGAGTCGGCGGTCATGGCGGCCAAGTGCTTCCTCAGCGTGGAGAACCTGCACGTCGCGTCGAAGGGGCTCCGGCGGGCACAGGCGATCGACTCGGTGCTCCGCGCCGACGACGACATGATGGCCGGGGCCACCGGCATCCCCTTCCGCCACGAGTGGTCTGCGGGCCCGGCCGACAGCCACTCCGGGGAGACCTCCGCGGCGCGGAGATCGGCCGACGGACAGAACCCCGAGCCGACGGCCCAGGCGCCCGTCGTCGGACTCGAACTCGTCGGGCCGGAGAGCCACGACGGCGCCTCGGGCGCAGGTGTCCGCCGCAGCGGCTGGCTGAGCCGCTTCCGCAGGCACCTGCCCAGCCGCCACGCGGCCTGAGCGTTGCCATGGGCGCTACCCTGGGATCCCCACCGCAGCTGACACCCGTGCGGGCCGTCGGACGCGTCCCTCAGCTCGAGCGCTCCGACATCGACGTCCTCCTCACCACCGAGGGCACGTACCCCTTCGTCACCGGCGGGGTGAGCACCTGGGCCCATCAGCTCGTCTCGGGCCTCGACGACATGAAGTTCGTGGTCTACTCCGTCGTCGCCAACACCAACATGGCGGTGCGCTACGAGGTGCCCGACTCCGTGGCCCACGTCGTCCAGGTCCCGCTGTGGGGCACGGAGGACAGCGCCGAGTTCAGCCCGCGCCCCGGTTGGATCGCCCGAAGGATGCGCCGACCGGGGCGGCACTTCGAGGACGAGTTCCTGCCCGCCTACGCCCAGTTGGTGATCTCGGTGGCCCTCGGCGAAGGGGGGCCGGACGACCTGGTGGCGGCCCTGTGCGCCTTGTCCGAGTACGCCGACCGCTACAGCCTGAAGCTGGCCATGCGGGACGGACGTACCTGGCGGCTGTTCCGCGACACCCTGGGCGCCCACCCACTGTTCCGGAAGCTGACCACCTTCGAGGCCGTCGACCTCGCCCGCTCGGTCTACCGCTACCTGGCCCCACTCGACTACCCCCCGGAGCTGCCCGGGATCGTCCATGCGTCGGCCGCCGCATTCTGCGCCATCCCTGCCGTAGTCCTCCGCGAGCGGTGGGGGGTCCCCTTCCTCCTGACCGAGCACGGGGTGTACTACCGCGAGCGCCTGCTGGCGCTCGGCCGGAACAACACCAACAGCCCCTACCGCGTGTTCCTGTCCAATTTCTACGCCGCCGTCGTGGCCATGGCCTACTCGCGTGCCGACCTGATCGCCCCCGTGGCCCAGTTCAACGCCTCGTGGGAGGTGCGCCTCGGGGTCGACGAGTCCAAGATCCACCCGATGCCCAACGGCGTGGACCCTGAGCGGTTCCCGCTCGTGCGCCCGGCCGGCAGCGGCGACGGACCGCTGACGCTCGTCGCCGTGGCCCGCCTCGAGCGACTGAAGGACATCCACACCCTCTTGCGGGCATTCTCCCTGGTCCGGGCAAGGATCCCCGGCGTGCGTCTCGAGATCCACGGGCCCGAGAGCGACCCGGGCTACGCACGGAGCTGCTACGCGCTGGCCGACCAGCTGGGACTCGAGGATGCCTGCGCGTTCCGGGGCCCGACCGCGGACGTCGGCGCGGCGCTGAACGCCGGGGACATCGCCGTACTGTCCAGTATCTCGGAGGGGTTCCCCTTTGCCGCCGTCGAGGCGCTGATGGCCGGCCGGCCGATGGTCGCCACCGAGGTGGGCGGCGTGCCCGAGGTCGTCCGGCCGCCCTACGGCAGCCTGGTCGCGCCCGGACGCCCGGCCGCCCTGGCCGACGCCATCTGCGCCATGGCCGAGGACCGCGCCGACCTGGCCCGACGGGGTCGGCTCGGTCGGGAGGCCGTACTGGCGTCGTACACCCTGGAGGTCTTCCTCGACGGCTACCGGTGGCTCTACGACGAGGTTCGGGCCCGTGTTCCCCGGGGTTGACGCGCCGCCGGCGGGCGGGGTGGGCCGGGTCCCCCTGACGCTCGACGAACTTCGTGCCGAGTCGTCCGTCTACGACGACCTCCACGTCGAGGCCCGCCGCGTCCTCGACCGCAACCCGGAGCCACGCAACCTACGCGACGTGGCCGTGGCACTCGAGTCCATGGGCTACACCACCACGGGCGCCCGGGCCCTGGGGTTCGACGACGTCTTCTCCCTGGCGCTCGCCGTGTTCGACCTGACCTACCTGTACTACGTCCCACGAGCGGTGGAGGCCCCCGCCGCCCAGGGGGGCTGGCGACGGTTCGCCGACGACTACCTGGCGGGCTCGTGGTACGCCGTCCCCTGGATCCTCTCGCTGGCGGTGCTGTTCGTCGGTCGGGTCGCACTTTGGTCCTCGCTGGACGCCACCCCCCAGGTGGCCGCCATGGTGTCGCTGGCCTTCTTCCTGGCCGCCGTCCTGGCCGGCGGGTGCTCCCAGATGCTCGCCCGGAAGGGCACCTTCTACTTCCTCCAGGGCAACTTCCCGCTCGTCCGGTGGGTGGTTGTCCGGTTCCTCGTCTACGGCGCGTCCACCGCGGCACTCGCCATCGGCGCCGTGTACGCGCTCTACGTCGTCCCGACCTACGGCCTCCGCCTGGGCCAGGTCTTCGCCGAGTTCGCCGCGGCGATCTTCGTCTTCCTGCTCAGCGCGGCGCCCCTCTACATGCTCCGGCGCTTCGCCACGCTGGCCCTGGCCACCGCACTGGCCCTCGTGGTCACCCTGGTCGGCGCCCGGCTCTTCGGTGGTGGGACCAACGGCATCAGCCACGCACAGCTCCTCGGCCTGGCAGTGGCCTCGGGCGCCATGGTGGTCGTGGCGGCCAGCTACCGCGCCATGCGGACCGAGACGGGCGGCGCCGACGGCGACACGCTCGTCACCGTCAAGCCGCCCACCCTCCGGGTCGTGCTGTGGCACTCGAGTCCCTACGGCCTCTACGGTGCCGCCTACTTCGTCATGATCCTGGTGGGGCCCATCGTCGCCGGATTCGCCTACGGGCACGCGCTCGGCGTCAACCTGTACGTCTACGCCCCCGCTTACGAAGGCTCCGTCGACCTCGCCCTACTCGAGCTGGTCGTGCTCCTCGGCCTGGTCCATGCCTCGATCGAGCGCTTCGGCCGTCGGCTTCCCCTCGTGCTCGAGCACCAGGCGCTCGACCGCTGGGAACAGGCCCGGTCCGCGCTCCGGCGCCAGTGGTTCCGGAGCATCTCGACCGTGTTGGCGCTGTCCCTGGTGGTGGCCTGGATCACTCCGAAGCTGATGCTGGCGCTGTTCCCGGCGTCAATCACGGCGTCGGTCCGGGCGCCCGGTGGACTGATCGCGCTCGACGTGGCGTGCTTCGGGTTCGCCCTGGTGCCGGCCGGCATGCTTGGCAGCCAGTACCTCTTCTTCCTGGGCCGCCCACGCGCTGCGGTCATCGCCGCCACGGCGGGCGCACTGACCAGCGGAACCGTCACCGCCGTCCTGGTCGCAGGCGGGGACCTGACCCAGGGGGCGTGGGGCCTGCTGGCGGGGACCGCCGTGTACGCGGCGATCAGCGGGGCGGCGTCCTATCGGGCGCTGGCCGCAGGGGAGGAGACGTACTATGGATCGTTCTGACCGGTCGGTCCCCGTCGGCGGGCACCGCGTTCCGGCGCGGCGCCCGGTGTCGGGACGGCTCCTCCCCGGCACGACGCCCAACGAGTTGGCCGAGTCCTGGGACCCCGGGGACGACGAGGCCGTGCCGGACGTCCGGCAGGCGGTCCAGTGGGACTGGCACGGCAAGGCGTCCTGGGGATCCAGGGCCGTCGCCGCCTACCCGGTCGTGGCCGCGGTCGTGGCCCTCTGTCTGGTCGTGTGGGCGACGTCGGCCGCACAGGGCGCCATCGACCGGGTCGACTCGGTGGCCGGCGCCGGCGGTGCCACCCTGCTGGCGAACCCTCCGTCCGCGACCGACGCCTACCAGAACGTCACGTTCGCCCGGCCCAGCGGGCCGAGCCAGCCGATCGAGGGGAGCACGTCGCTGGCCCTCCCCCCCTACTTCGGGTGGGAGGCCAACGGGAGCGCCGGGCCGACGAACGGCTTCGCCACAGCCGCCGGCGGGCTGCTCCACGTGGGTATCCGACGGCCCACCCCCGACTTCCGGGGGTGGTTCCTCACCACGACCGGGACCACGCCGGCATCGTGCGTGTCCCAGTTCGCAGCGGCGTCCCCCCCGGCGGTGACCAGCTCGGACCCCGCCGCAGTCGGCGAGCTGGTGATGGCCGTGCAGACGAGTGACACCACGAGGACCGGCGACATCAACTACGTGCTCGTCGCCGAGAACGTCTACCCGAGCGGGCGACGGAGCCTGGTCGTCGGCTACTCGCTCGGCCACCTGAGCCAGGCCACCGAACACGTCCTGAAGGACGTCCCGTGGGCCCCGGGACCGCTCCAGGTGTCCATCGAGACCGACGGGGACCAGACCCTTCGGGTCTGGGTCGACGGCGTACTGCTCTTCGAGGGCACCGGACTCCACATGGGGATCGTCCCGCCCTTCCAGCCCTATCTCGAGGTGCAGGCACGCCACACGGCCTACACCGTCGCCTACGGCAGCTACTCCAGCGTCTGCCGGGGCAACGTCGTCGTGTCCAACCTCCCCGACGGCGCGGTGGCCCGACTCGCCGGCGTGTCCGCCACCGCGCATGCAGGCAGCGCCGAGCTGCCGTTGCCCCAGAGTTCGCCCCCGATCACCGGCGCCCTCGACCTGTCGCTTCCCGGCACGGCCAAACCGGTCCCCTTCACTCCCCACACCTACTGGCCGGGCAGCAGCTACGCGTTCGCCCCGGGAACCTGAGGCCACCCGTCGCCCGGGACGCGGGCGGTCGTCAGTCGGGCAGCGTGTACGAGTTCTCGAACTCGTCCTGCAGGACGGTGGCGACCGTCTCGGTGGTGTCCACCACCAGCTCCTCGTCCAGGACCCGGACCCGGTAGCTCCAGCCCTCGGGCATCGACAGGCGGTCACCCAGGGACGCGAGCCCTGCCTCGTCCATGGTGGGGTCCACCCCGACGCACAGGGCCTGCATGACGTACGCCAGGCCGTCCGGGTTCACCAGCTCGTAGACGGTCTTGCCGGCGTCGAAGAAGAACACCGCCCCACGGTCCACGTGGTTGTCGGTGTACGGCGACGTCCCCGGGTCGTCCCCCAGGTCGATGATGGCCAGCCGGCGCATGAGGAGTCCGTTGAACTCGCGCAGCACCGGCTCGCGGGCGTTGACCTTCGTGCCCATGCCGTCGAGCACCCAGTACCGGGGGCCGTTCAGCTTGACGAAGAAGGCACCCATGTCCTCGGCGATGGCCGTTGCGTCGAGGCCGTCCCAGAGGTCCTGAGGGCAGTCGTTGAGGAATTGGGTGCCGAACACCTCGGCCTCGAAACGACCGTCGCGCTCGAAGGCGGCGATCACCTCGCCGTAACGCACACCACGCACGTCGTCGATCAGTCGCGGGGTCTCGCTCGCCATGGTGTCGGGCCTCCGGTTGCTCGGGTCCGCTGCCTGCGGACGCCCCTCAAACTATAGACAGCGATACTGACAGATGCTGCCCCATCCCGCCCGCGGGTGGGGATCGGTCCTCTCGGGCCGTGGATCGTTCGCCCGTCGGAGGTCCGGGGCCCAACCGGGGCGTCGCCGGTAGGTTGGCTCCCGTATGCAGGTCAGTCCCAGGAGCGGAGCCGTGCCGTGAGGTTCCCGCGCCTGCGCCGCACCCGGGCCGACGACGAGGTGGCGCCACCCGCCGCGCTCGCACAGTCCGACGACGCCCAGATCGACGCCGACCTTCCCTACACACCGGGCACGGCGCGGTCCGCGCTCAGCCACCGCTCCTTCCGCTCGGTGTGGCTCGGAACCTTCGCCTCCAACATCGGCACCTGGATGCAGAACATCGCACTCGGCGTGTTCGCCTACCAGCTCACCCATACGGCCACGTACGTGGCGGTGCTCGGATTCGCCCAGCTCGGCCCCCTCTTCCTGCTGTCGATCGTCGGCGGGGCGCTGGCCGACGTGTTCGACCGCCGACGCCTCCTCATCGCCTGCCAGGTCGAGCAGCTGGTGTTCTCCCTCGTGCTGGCCTGGGCCGCGTCACGTGCCCATCCCTCGACCACACTGGTGTTCCTCCTCGTCCTGGCCATCGGCATCGGCAACGCCCTCAACGCCCCGGCGTTCACGGCCGTCCTCCCCACCCTGGTGCCCCGGCCCGACCTGCCGGGGGCGGTGTCGCTGCAGTCGGTCCAGATGAACCTGTCCCGGGTCATCGGCCCCGCCATCGGCGGGCTGCTGCTGCCGCTGGTGGCCGCCTGGGGGATCTTCGTGATCAACGCCGGCACCTACGGCTTTGCCATCTACGTGATCGCGCGGGTGTCGCTGCCCCGGCGCGAGCCGACAGGCGACGCCGCCGCCGACACGGGGCTGCGGCGACTGCTCGGTGGCCTGGCCGTCGGCCGTGCCGACCCGCTGGTCCGGTACTGCCTGGTGACCATCCTGTCGATCTCCTTCTTCTGCCTGCCCTTCATCGGGTTGATGCCGGTGGTGGCCGCGCGGGACCTGCACATCAACCCGGCCGGCGCCGTCTACGGGGGCCTGTACGCGATGTTCGGCCTCGGCGCGGCGCTGGGGGCGATCTCCGTGGGAACGGTGTTCGTGACCGTGCCCCGCACGCTCCTGATCCGGCTGGGCCTCCTCGGGTTCGGCGGGGCCCTGGGCGTCTTCGCCCTGCTGGGGGAGATCTGGGTCGCCTACCCGGTGGTGCTGCTCGTCGGGTACGCGTACTTCGTGACGGTGACGTCCCTGTCGACGGCGCTCCAGGCCCACATCGGCGACGAGGTGCGGGGGCGGGTGATGGCACTGTGGATCATGGGATTCGGCGGCACCGTGCCCCTCGGACTTCTGGTCGGCGGAGCACTGGCCTCCGCCACCTCGGTCCGCGACGTGGTGCTCGGCGGGGCCGCCATCGCGTTGGTGATCGGCGCCTACGCCTGGGTGCGCGCCCCGGCGGCGGGCGGGGCGGTGGCGGGCGCCTGACGCCGCCACCCCCACTCCTGCAGCGCCAGGAGGGGTGCCGTGCCGACGAACCCCCGACCTGCCCTGCCGAGGGACCGGGGAATCTCCGAGCGGTCCGTGCGGGACCCGAAGCCGCGATCCCTGGCGTGTCCATCCCGTCCAGGCGTCCCGACGGAGGTCCACGCACACCTCTGAACCGGTCTCTCGTGGAACCGGGGGTGACCATGTGTACCGGTGAGGACCCTGGACCTCCCCCCGCCCACCGGGCCCATCCCGAAGAAGGCGCCCACTGGGGAGGAGGCCCGGCGCCACCCGGACGGAAGCCTGGTCCTCGGCCCGCCCGAGGAGGACATCCACCGAGCCGTTCGGCTCCCCGACCAGCTCGTGGCGGTCCTGCGGGCACACGGGGTGGTTCGGGAGGAGGAGCGGCTCGAGGTCTCCGGACGGGACGACCGTGGGCGGTTCTTCCCTTCCGGCGTCGGCACGCCCAGGGAGTTCTCCATCCGTCGGAGGCTGGTGAAGGAGTGCCGCCGGAGGTCCGGATCACCGTGACCTCGCCCGACGGGTCCCCCCGCACCGATGCCACCCCGCTGAGCGGGGGGGCATCTCCATCCGGGACGTGGCCGGCATGCTGGGGCTCGAGGACCTTCGGACGTCGGCAGCGCACGACCGGCACCGCCGGGGGGTCGTCGACGTGACCGAGGGCCGGAGTCGGATGTTCGGGAGCGCCTGACGGAAACGGCTGCTCCTACCGTGAGGGCGTTCTCCCCGCCGTCCGGACCGGTTCCCGGAGCCTCCCGGTCGCCATCGCCGGGATCATCCCGCGCCGACCCCCTGGTCATCTGACCGTCCGGTCGCAGGGTGCCGGTCGAGATCCTGGTGTCCGTCGGCACCATCGGCCACTACTCGGACGACCGCCGCGTGCTGGGCGACCACGTGCAGGAGATCGTCCGGAGGCAAGTGGCGCCAACGCCCCGTCGACGTCCGTGCCGTCCACCGGCGCTGATGCCACTACCGTCGGCTCCGGAAGGACGATGGAGGAGGACGACCTTGGACAGCGCACGTGATGTGCAGAAGCAATTGCGTGAGCCGGCGATCCGGCTCCGCCGCGCCATTCCCGACGTGCTCGCCGGCTACGCATCGCTGCACCAGGCCGCGATGGCCGACGGGGAGCTCGACGCCAGGACCAAGGAGCTCATCGCCCTGGCGATCGCCGTGACCCGGGAGTGCGACGGCTGTGTCGCCGCCCACGCCCGCGGGGCGGCCAAGCACGGGGCAACCGAGGCCGAGGTCGCCGAGGCGCTGGGTGTCGCCATCCTCATGAACGGCGGACCGGGAACGGTGTGGGGCCCCCGGGCGCTCGCCGCATTCCTCGAGTACGCAGAACCGGCCGTACCGGAGGGGTCGGACGGGTCCGCGTAGGCACGGTGCCCCGCGCCGTCATCGACGGTCGGGGCGTGGGACCCGAGCAGTGCCGGGCGCGGACCGCCGAGGGTCGTCGGGTGCCAGAGGTGATCGGCGGGCGCTGAGGTGCGCCCTGGCGACTGGAGGTTCCCGGGACTCCGGGACACCTGATGGTGAGGCGTGCCCGTGGTTCGCACTGTCCACGGAGTGCAGGCGGTGCTGGTCGGAGACCGCTCGGTGCGCGAGGTGGCGGCAGCCACGGGTCGCTCCGATCCGCGGGCCCAGCGCCACAGCGCCCTCGATGCATGAGACGAAGAGGCGGCACCCATGGGGCAGAGAGGCCCCGCTCGTCCCGTGTGAGCGCGGCCCGAAGGCAACGCCCGACCGGACGTCGGCCGACGTGGAGGAGGTGATCCGCCGCCACGTCACCCTGGACCCGTCCAAGGACCATCGACCCATCACCGGGGGGCCCTGATGGCCTACGGTCGATAGGTTCACCTGACTCCGATGTCCTGAGACATCACAAACGTGGGCCGTGCGGGACTTGAACCCACGACCCCTTGCGTGTCATGCAAGTGCGCTACCAACTGCGCCAACGGCCCGTGGAGGACGACGATACCACCGGTCCCCCGGGGTCCTCGAACGCTCCGGCTGCCGGCCCCACGGCCCGTGGCATGCGGCACCCGGGTGCGAGCCTCAGCCGGCGGGCACGCTCTCGAGCGCCGGCATGGTCGCCTCGAGGGCGGTCCATCCGGTCAGCTCGAGCTTGCGGGCCTCCTCGACGGCATAGCCGCCCCGCACCCCGAACAGGCGCTTGGCGTACAGCAGGTAGGCCGCGACCAGGACGTTCAGGACGAAGGCGATCGACTTGAGCACGCTGATCCTCAGGTAGAGCTCGTACATCTCGTAGGGGATCAGGAGCGAGGTGGCCACGAATGTGAGGTACTCGGCCCAACGCTTGTTGAGCCACAGTCCAACCGCCTCCACACCCTCGAGGCAGGCGTAGGCGAGGCAGATGGCCGCCAGTACGAAGAGGTGGGTCGGCGTGTAGTCGAACGCCTTGCGCAGGTAGCCGAGCACGCCCCGGACCTTGAGGGCGGCGGCTCCGCCGCCGTTGAGCGCGTTCATGATGTTCTGGTAGTCCGTGTGCAACGCGCGGTTGTGGGTGGCGAACGTCACGAAGGCGATGGCCAGGAAGGTGAGGATGACCACGTGCAGCACCCGATCGAGGGCAATCAGCCGCAGCACGTACCGGTCGCGCAGGGCCGGTCCCCGCAGCGGCACGTCGATCTGATCGCGCGACGGCACGCGCTCCTCGGTGGGGTCGTCCGGAATGGGCGCCGCGAACCAGCCGTCGCACCGCAGGCACCTGCACCAGCGCTGCGGCCCGACGTCCCGGACGATGACTGCGTCCTCGGGCGTCACCACCGCGGCGTTCCGGCCGACCAGCTCGTGGCCGTGCCAGGCACAGGTCAACAGCTCGTACCGGTACTCCGGTCGCTTCGTGCCCGGCATTCCCCCACCCTAGGCTGCAGGTGACGCAGCACCACGATCGGGGGACCCATGGGAGACACCGGCGACACGGACCCCGGTGGCGGCGGAGGTGAACTCGAACGCCACCTTCGGGCCATCGGGGAGCGGGGATACACCGTCGTGGAGGGTGCCGTCGACCTCGACCTGGTCGACGCGCTGGTGGACGACCTCGACCGCATCGTGCACGACCTCCGGATCACCCCGGCGGACAATGCGTTCGAGGGCACCCGGACGACCCGGGACTACAACCTGCTGGCCCTCGGCCCCCGGTTCGAGCAGATCCCGGTGCACCCGACCGTCCTCCCCATCTGCCAAGGAGTGCTCGGCCGCGGCCTCCTCGTGTCGTCGCTCTCCTCGATCGACATCGGCCCGGGGGAGACCGCCCAGCCGATCCACGCCGACGACCAGGTGATCCCCCTGCCCAAGCCCCACCCCGCCACGGTGTGCAACACCATGTGGGCGCTCACCGACTTCACCGAGGCCAACGGCGCCACGCGCCTGGTCCCCGGGTCCCACGCGGCCGACCACTCCCCCGACCTCAGCCGGGCCTACGACACCGTGCCCGCCGAGATGGCCAGGGGGAGCGTCCTCGTGTGGCACGGAAGCCTGTGGCACGGGGGCGGCGCCAACACGACCTCGGAGCGCCGGGTCGGCATCGCCATGAACTACTGCGCCGGCTACATCCGCCAGCAGGAGAACCAGCAGCTCGGGCTCGACCGGGCCACTGTCGCCCGGTTCCCCCGCCGACTGCAGGAGCTCGTCGGCTATGGCATCTACCGGGGCCTCATCGGCCACATCGACAAGCAGGTGCCCGCCAACGTGCTCCTCGGTGCCGACGCCGACCCGACACTGCTGTGGGAGCTCGCCGCCCCATCGGGAACGACCACCTCGGACACCGCCGACTGAGCGCCTTCCCTCACGCCGGCCGGTCCGTCGGGAACGGGACCCGGACCGGGGCTCAACCCGACGGCCACAGCTCCTCGGGCTCGCGGCCCCGCGTCTCGGGGACGCACCAGAACAGTGCGGCGCCGAGTCCGAACGGCAAGACGGTGACCAGGGCAGCGAGGCCGAACCGGTCCCCGGCGTCGGCTACGGCACCGAATGCCACCAGGCCCACCGAAGCCCCCACCACCCCGGCCACCAGGAACCAGCCCGCCACCGAGGCCCGCACCTCGGTGGGGAACAGTTCGTTGACGAGTGACCCCACCGCCGGCGCCAGCAACGAGCCAGCCAGGACGCCGAGGACGTAGCCGACGGCCAGCGCCGTGCGGCTCCCGCTGTAGGCGAGTGCGGCGGCCAGGGCGATGCCCACCGTCCCGAGGGCGCCGGTCGGGCGCCGCCCGACCCGGTCCGCCATCCACCGACCGACCAGCAGGCCGACCAGTCCGGTCACACCGGCGGCCAGCACCATGGACGCGGTCACCGCGCCCGACAGGTGCCGGACGTTCTGGGCGTACAGGAAGACGAACGTATTGGCCGGACCGGTCATCATGGCCACGGCGAACGCCAGCGCCACCAGGACCAGCAGCCGGGCCCGGAACCGGGGCCCCACCGCGCCGAGCACCGGCGTCGGGTGGTCACGGGCGGCGTCGGCCACCGCGAACCGGTCGGGCTCGGTCACCCAGCGGGCGACGACCGGCACCAGGGCCAGCGGTACCAGGGCGAGGGCCACCGTGCCCCGGAACCCGAGAGTGGACGACGCCAGGCTGTGGACGATGGCGGTCAAGCCGGCACCGATCCCGTAGCCGGCGGTCACCAGGGCCACCGCCCGCGCCCGGTCGTGGGACGAGGTCTGCTCGGCCGCCACCACCTGGGACAGGGCGCTGGCCGCACTCAGCAGCGGACGCCCCAGGGCGAACACGGCGACGAACCACCAGTAGCCGGGGCTGGCCGCCGACACCACGGTGACCACCAGGCCGGCGGAGACGGTGGCCAGCAGCAGGGGACGTCGGCCGAGGCGATCGGCCAGCCCGGTCAACGGCAGGGCGAGCAGCGACGCCAGTCGGATGATGCCGAGCCCAGCGCCGAGCACGGTGCCCGACAGTCCGGCCTGGTCGGCCAGCGTCGCCTGGTCGCCGATCCGACCGAAGGCCCGCGCCACGTCGCCGAGAGCGGCCACCACACCGAACTGCCCGAAACCGGCGGCCATCGACACGAGGACGACCCCGAGCACCGCCCGCGAGCGCCACGACTCGAGCCGGAGACCGGGCATCACGGCCCCGGTCGGTAGGTGGTCGGGACCGGGCGGCACGCCCCCAGTGTGCCTGAGCGGCGCCGTCAGCCCGCGGCGCCCGATCCGTGGCCGCGATCCGCCGATATGGCCCTTGTCGGCGGAGTCCCCATCCGTCATGATGGCCATTCGGAGGGTCTGCGTTCGCATCAGCGGCGCCGGGCCCCGGCAGGGGCAAGCGTCGGAGTGGTGCGGAGGGAGTGTCGGATGACGGACGTCGCGCGCGTGACGGGTTCGGGACTGACCGGGACCGGGTGGACCATGCGTTCCCTCGGCGTGGTCGAGGACCCCAAACGCCGGCTCGACCAGCTCGTCCCCCTGTTGCACGACCTGGTGGCGTGGGACCTGGTCCTGCGGGGCGAGGACGGCAGCTTCGTCCTGCGCGACGACGTCCAGGAGCGCCTCGCCCTCCTGTCGACCGAGCGGCCGGGCCACTCGGCCCAGGTCTATATCGGGCGCAAGTGCGAGCACTGCGCCCGGGTGACGCTCACCAGGATGGTGGACGGCGACCGCATCTGCGCGGCCTGCAGCCGTGTGTCGCTGGCGGGTGCGGACGCCACCCCGGACAGCAAGCCGGCGGAGTCCAAGGCCGGCCGGGGCTTCTTCCACCGCCACCGCCGGGCCAGCTGAGGCCGGACCGCCGTCCGGCCGGGACGGGCCCCGACGACGTGGGGTCCCTTGGAGGCGGCGGGCGGAATCGAACCGCCGTACGGGGCTTTGCAGGCCCCTGCCTAAACCACTCGGCCACGCCGCCTGGAGCGCCCGGTGATCCTACCCTCCGGACCGGAGTGCTTAGATCTGTCCATGCGGATCGGACTCATCGCCCCACCCTGGACCCCCATCCCCCCCGTCCTCTACGGCGGCATCGAGCTCGTCGTCGACCAGCTGGCCCGCGGCCTGCAGGATGCGGGACACGAGGTCCTGCTCTATACGACGGGCGACTCGACCTGCCCGGTCCCCCGGCGGTGGGTCCTGCCCCACGCAGAGGGCCAGCGCATCGGCATGGCCGTGCCCGAGCTGCGCCACGTCATCCACGCCTACGAAGCGGTGAGGGAGTGCGACGTCGTGCACGACCACACGATCATGGGGCCGTTCCACGCAGAGCACTATCCCGGGCTCCCGGTCGCCACCACCATCCACGGCCCGTTCAACGAGGAACTGACCGACCTCTACCGGGTGACCGCCGACCGGGTCCCGCTCATCGCCATCTCGCACGCCCAGCATCGGGCGGCACCGGAGATTCCGGTGGCTCGGGTCATCCACCACGGCGTCGAGGCGTCACAGTTCCCCATGGGCGACGGCGCAGGCGACGAGGAGGGCCCCTTTGTCGTCTTCCTCGGCCGCATGGCCGACGACAAGGGCTGCCACCGGGCCATCCGGGTCGCACGCGCCGCCGGGTACCGGATCCTGATGGCCGCCAAGATGCGCGAGGCCTGGGAGCGGGAGTACTTCGCCCAACAGGTCGAGCCGCTCCTGGGTGACGACGCGGTCTACCTGGGTGAGGTCTCCCACGAACGCAAGCTCGAGCTCCTGGCCGGTGCCTCGGCCCTGTTGTTCCCGATCCGCTGGAACGAGCCGTTCGGCATGGTGATGATCGAGGCCATGGCGTGCGGCACCCCTGTGCTGGCCTTTCCCGAGGGCGCCGCCCCCGAGGTGGTCAACGACGGGGTGACCGGGTTCCTGTGCGACGACGAGGAGGCCATGGTCGAGGCCCTCGGCCGGATCGACCAGCTGGACCGCCAGGACTGCCGGACAGCCGTCGAGGGCTACTTCTCGACCCGCCGCATGGTGGCCGAGCACATCGAGCTGTTCGAGTCGATGCTCGGCTGAGACCCCTGCCGGTCAGGTCAGTCGTGCCGGGTCAGGACGACTTCGACCGGCCGAACAGGAACCGGGCGAGCAGGACCACCAGGACCACCAGGACCACCACCTTGGCCAGCGTCCAGACCAGGCCCACCACGAAGTGGACGAGCCCGAGCAGGAACCAGCCGGCCACCAGCACGCCGACCACCAGCAGGACCACCGTCGTGGTCGAGAGCCCCGAGCCCTTCGTGTCGTCGGCCATCCCCCCAGCGTACCGCCGGTCCAGCCGAGCCGGTCCGCACGCCGGTGCTACGGTCCCCCGATGGGCCTGCGAACCCGACGCCAGGAGCTCATCGACCAGCTCGACCTGCAGGGCGACGCCTTCTGTCGGGCCTACTCGGCGGCCGCCGACGAGTGGCTGACCGGTCTGTTCGAGGAGGCGACCGGCGGTGACGGGCGAGGCCTGGCACTGCTGGCGGTCGGCGGCTACGGCCGCGGCGAGCTCTGTCCCCACAGTGACCTGGACGTCGTGCTGATACACAAGGGGCGCAAGGACGTCTCGGCCGCGGCCGACCGGATCTGGTACCCGGTGTGGGACGAGGGCATCGCCCTCGACCACAGTGTGCGCAAGCCCGCCGAGGCGCTCGACATGGCCGCCGAGGACCTGCGGGTCGCGCTGGGCCTGCTCGATGGCCGGGTCATCTGTGGCGAGGCCAAAGTGGCCGAGCCGGTGCTCGAGGGCGCCCGGGAGCGCTGGGTCCGTCAGAAGCCGCCGTGGCTGGGCGTGCTGGCCGACAAGGTGGCCGAGCGCCACGCCGCCTACGGCGACGTGGGCTTCCTCCTCGAGCCCGACCTGAAGGAGTCACACGGCGGGCTGCGCGACATCGCCGCGCTGCTGGCCATGATGGATGCCGTGCCGGTGCTGGCCGACTACGTCGACACGGTGGCCCTCGAGGACGCCCGGGCCGTGCTGACCGCCACCCGGGTCGAGCTGCACCGCCGGGCCGGCCGGGAGCTGAACAAGCTGCTGCTCCAGGAGCAGGAGCAGGTGGCCACCGCCATGGGACTGGACGACGCCGACGCCCTGATGCACGCGGTGGCCACGGCCGGCCGCACCGTGGCCTGGGAGGGCGACGACGCCTGGCGCCGCCGAAGCGCCTGGTCCCGCGCCCAGGGCACCCGGGGCGGCCGTCGCGGCAAGGAGAAGCGCGTGGTCACCACGGCGGTGCACATCGCCGGGCAGCCCGGCCTCGGCTACACCGAGGACGAGGTGGTGCTGGTGGAGGGGGCCGACGCCTCCGGCGACCCGTCGCTGGCGCTCCGGCTGGCTGCGGTGGCCGCCGACCGCAGCCTGCCGATCTCGCGGGACGCACTCAACCTGCTCGGCCGCCGGGCGCCCGAGCCCCCCCTCCCGTGGCCGGACGACCTGCGCGCCACGCTGATCGAGGTGCTGGCCAACGGGCCGTCCGCCATCCCGGCGCTCGAGGCGTTGGACCAGCGCCACCTGCTGGAACGGTATCTGCCGGAGTGGGCCGCCGTCCGCAACAAGCCCCAGCGCAACCCGTACCACCGCTTCACCGTCGACCGGCACCTGCTCGAGGCCACGGCCAACGCCGCCACCATGGCCCACCGGGTGTCGCGGCCCGACCTCCTCCTGATCGGGACGTTGCTGCACGACATCGGCAAGGGATTCCCCGGCGACCACACCGACGTGGGAATGGTGATCGGCGCCGACATGGCCGCCCGGATGGGCCTGCCACCCGACGACGTGGCCTCCATCGTCACGATGATCCGGCTGCACCTGCTGCTGCCCGACACCGCCACCCGGCGCGACCTCGACGACCCGGCGACCGCCCAGCGGGTGGCCGACGAGGTGGGCGACCGCGGGACCCTCGAGCTCCTGGCCGCCATGGTCGAGGCCGACAGCCTGGCCACCGGACCTTCGGCGTGGGGCGGATGGAAGGCCGGCCTGGTGGCCGACCTGGTCGAACGCACCAAGCAGCTCCTGGCCGGCGAGGCACCGCCACCGCCGACCCCGCTGATCGATGCCGAACTCGAGATGGTGATGGACACGGTCCGGACCCACGGGGTCCCGGCCCTGGCTGTCGAGCCCCCCCAGGTCACCGTCGTAGCGCCGGACCGCTTCGGACTCCTGGCAGAGGTCACCGGCGTCCTGGCCCTCCACGGGCTCAACGTGCGGACCGCCGTCGTGGCCGGCGAGCACGGCGTGGCCGTCGAGGTCTTCACCGTGGAGCCCGAGCGTGGACGCTGGCCGGCATCGGCCACGCTCTCCAACGACCTGGCTGCGGTCATGGACGGCACGCTGGCCGTCGACGAGCGGCTGACGGCCAGGGCCCACACCTACCGCAACGCCCACCGGGCCCAGGTCGCCCAGCTGGTGTCCACCCAGGTCACCGTGGACAACAACGCCTCGGACACCGCGACCGTGGTCGAGGTCCGTGCCGAGGACGTGGTGGGCCAGCTCCACCGCATCACCCGGGCCCTGGTCGAGTGCCACCTCGACGTGACCTCGGCCAAGGTCTCGACGTTCGGATCCGCCGTGGTCGATGCCTTCTACGTGCGGGGCCCGGACGGCCGCAAGGTCACCGACCCGGTCCAGATCGCCCTTGTCGAGCAGGCCGTCCACGACGGCATCGGCGACACCTCCGAGGACTGACCGGCCGACCCGGTTGCCGGTCGGTTGCCGTTCCCGAGACGGCACCGAGACATGCGGTCCCCCTGGTAAGTTGGGGGGCGGTCCCCTCATGTCCGTAGCCCACACACATGCCAAGAAGTCGAGCCGCGCCGGACGCCGGTTCGCCCTGATCCTGGGTGTCCTGGTTGTCGTCGCCGGCGTGGGTGCCGCCGTCGCCTCCGGCTCCACCGGCACCAAGGTCTCCGCCACGCCGACCACGGCGGCTCCGGCCCACCAGGCCGTCTCGACCCGGCCGATGGACATCGTCGCCGTATCGCCCGTGGACGGCGCCACCGGGGTCCCGTCGAACGCCACCATCACCGTCCGGTTCTCCGAGCAGTTGGCCGCCGGCACCCCGAAGCCGACCCTGTCGCCGGCGGTCGCCGGATCCTGGCAGCAGCTCACCCCCACCACCCTCGCCTTCGCGGCGACCGCGCCCCTGGTCCCGTCCTCGACCGAGACCCTGACCGTGCCGGCCGGTACCGGCGGGGTCCAGAGCGCCGGCGGCGTGGCCCTCGGCCAGGGCGCGACCGTCCACTTCACCGTGGCGGCCGGCACCACGCTCCGACTCCAGCAGTTGCTGGCCCAGCTCGGCTACCTCCCCGTGGGCTTCGCCCCGGCCGGCCCACTGGCCGCACCGCAGGAGCTCGCCCAGCCGCAGGAGGGCTCGTTCACCTGGCGGTTCACCGAGCCCGCGTCACTGGTGTCGCAGTGGACCCCGGGTGCGGCCAACGTGCTCACCAAGGGTGCGGTGATGCTGTTCGAGGACAAGCACGGCATGACCACCGACGGGGAGCCCGGGCCGGCCGTGTGGAGCGCGCTGCTGGCCGACGCCGCGTCCGGCAAGGTGAACGGCGACGCCTACAACTACGTCTACGTGTCGAAGGCCCTCCCCCAGCGGGTCACCGTCTACAGCAACGGCGCCTCGGTCTACACGACGCTCGCCAACACCGGCGTGGCCGGGGCCGACACCGCGGTCGGCACCTTCCCGGTGTTCGAGCACCTCACGGTCACCACCATGAGCGGGACCAACCCGGACGGTTCGAAGTACCACGACCCCGGCATCCCGTGGGTCAGCTACTTCAACGGAGGCGACGCCCTCCACGGCTTCGTCCGCCCCGGCTACGGGTACCCGCAGAGCAACGGCTGCGTAGAGATGCTCCCGGCCGATGCGGCCGTGGTCTACCCCTATACGCCCATCGGCACGCTCGTCACCGTCGCCTAGGCGGCCGCCCGCCTGGCCCTGGGTCCGGTCGGCGCTCCGGCCCGGTCGCCACTCTGGTCATCGGGCCGACGGGAATTCCGGCGGACGACGCTCGAGGACGGCCCGGAGGCCCTCGGTGGCGTCGGGCCCGAGGAAGCCCAGCATCTCGAGGGCGAGCGACTCGCCGAACACCGGGGCCGCCTGGAGCATCCACTGGTTCATGACCCGCTTGGTCCACTGGACGGCCGTCCGGCTGCCGGCCGCCAGCTTCTCGGCGATGGCCAGGGCCTCGGGCAGGACCCGGTCGTCGGCCACGCAACGGGTGACGAGGCCGATCCGCTCCGCCTCCGGCCCTTCCACGAAGTCGGCGGTCATCAGGTAGTACTTGGCCCGGGCCATCCCACACAGCAGCGGCCACAGCAGGGCGGCGTGGTCGCCGGCGGCCACCCCGAGCCGGGCGTGGCCGTCCGACAGGCGGGCGGTCTCCCCCATCACACTCACGTCGGCCAGCAGGGCCACGGCCAGACCGGCGCCCACGGCCACCCCGTTGACGGCCGACACGATCGGCTTGACCGAGGCCAACATCTCGTCGACCACGGCCTTGGCGTCGCGCCACTGCTCGAGGGTGGTCGCGTAGTCGGTGGTCATCCGCTCCACCATCGCCAGGTCGCCGCCGGCACTGAACGCCTTGCCAGCGCCGGTGATCACCGACACGGCCACCGAGTCGTCCCGGTCCACCACCCGCCAGATCTCGGAGAACTCACGGTGCAGTCGCTCGTTGGCGGCGTTCAGCACCTCGGGCCGGTCGATGGTGATCAGCAGTACATGGGGCGACGGCCGGTCGAACCGGAGGTGGGCGAAGTCGTCGTAGGTGGTGAAGGCGGGGGAGCCGGCGTGTGCGTCCGGCGACTCGTGCGGCGTGCTGTCGGTCATGGTTGCATCATGGCCGACCGGGCCCCACCCCGTTCACCCGGTGCCCTGCTGCTCGGGCACCTGACTCCGGGTAGCGGCATCATCCGGCTCGACACCACCCTGCCGAGAGCCGGTGCCCCGGCTCAGGTGCCGAGCAACGGGTGCGACAGGCCGAGCTCGGCCAACGTCCGCCCCGGCGACCGGGGCTCGGCCATGGTCGGTTCGGCTCCGTCGATCCGGAACACGTAGAGGTTCCAGTACGGGGCAAGGTCGGCCGGCTCGATGTCGGCGTACAGCCGCTCCTCCACGTCGACGCACCGGGTGAACCCGGCCTCGGCGAACCGCTCGGTCCACCACTCGAACGACGCGATGCACAGATGCCCCTCGACCAGTTGGCCGTCGGCGTCGACGGCGAGGTCGGGTTCGGGCACCGGACCCCGGTAGTCCGGGCCAAGGCCGTGGTAGTGGTCCACCCGCTCGGGCCGGACCTTGCCCTCGAGGTGCCCGTCGGGGCCGGACCGGTTGGGGCCGAAGGACGGGATGGTGGCGTACAGGTAGCCACCGCACACCCGCGCCAGCTCGTCCAGGGCGTCCGGCACCCGGTCGGGTGGCAGGTGCTCCAGGATCTCGAGCGAGGTGACCAGGTCGAAGGAGCCGTCGGACCACGGCAGTCCGGCGAAGAGGTTGGCCACCCGGACGTGGCCGACCGCGCCCGTCGTGGCGTGGTCGATCGCGAACTCGCTGAGGTCGCAGCCTTGGGCGTCGATCCCCCGTTCACGCAGGACCTCGACCAGGTACCCGGTGGCGCAGCCCACGTCGAGGGCGTTCGCGACCTCGAAGTTCCGCCACAGGAGCCAGCCGGCGATGTCGGCGTTGGAGGCGATCCGGTCGTAGCGCGCATAGCCCGAGCGGCCCTCGCGGTCACCCGAGGCGTCCCGGCCCTCGCCGAAGTAGGAACCGCCGTAGGCATCCGGCACACCGGCCCGCTGGGCCACGGCCAACGCAGTGGCCCGTTCGGCGGCCAGGGTCAGCTCAGCACCGCCCCGGGCGACGAGGGCCCGCACCCGGTCGTGCCCCGCGGCCAGGTCGATCAGTGCCCGACGGGCCCGCTCGGCGGCGGAGCGCACGAACGGCGGCGTCACCCCGGTCCCCCGGCCAGCCGGTCGGCCAGGGCCCGGAAGGCCCGGCCACGGTGGGAGACGGCGTGCTTCTCCCCGGATGTCATCTGGGCGAAGGTCCGGCCGTCGAAGCCGTCCGGGGCGAAGATCGGGTCGTAGCCGAATCCGCCCCGGCCTCGGGCGTCAGGCGTGATCGTCCCGTCGACAGACCCCTCGACCCACAGCTCGGAGCTGTCGGGGTAGGCGATGAAGGCCACACTGCGGAAGCGGGCCCGTCGGGCGTCGGGGCCGATCGCACCCACCCGTTCGAGTTCGGCAAGCATCTTCGCCACGTTGTCGGCGTAGGAGGCACCCTCACCGGCGAACCGGGCCGAGTACACGCCGGGGGCGCCGTCGAGCGCGTCGACCTCGAGGCCGGTGTCGTCGGCCACCGCCGCCTGTCCTGTGGCCAGGCAGAGCGCCCGTGCCTTGAGCCGGGCATTCGCCTCCAGCGTGTCGCCGGTCTCCTCGACATCGGGCACGTCGGGCGGCCGGGGCACGAGGATCAGACCGGGGACCGGGCCGAGGATGTCGGCGATCTCGGCGGCCTTGTCCACGTTGGCGCTGGCGATCACCAGGGTGAGGTCGGGCATGGTCTGCGTTCCGGGGTCAGCGGGGCGTGGGCGGTTCGGCCAGGACGGCCGCCTGCAGGTCGAGGAGCTGGGCGATCCCGTGCTCGGCCAGGCTCAGCATCTCGTCGAGCTCGGACTTGGAGAACGGTGTGCCCTCGGCGGTCCCCTGGACCTCGATGAACCGGCCCGACGAGGTCATGACCACGTTCATGTCCACCTCGGCCCGGCTGTCCTCCTCGTAGGGGAGGTCGAGCATGCAGACACCGTCCACGACGCCGACGGACACGGCGGCCACCGCCTCGACCAGCGGGTTGGCCCGCAGCGTCCCCCGCTGGACGAGTCGGGTCAGCGCATCGTGCAGGGCCACGTAGGCACCGCAGATCGACGCCGTCCGGGTTCCGCCGTCGGCCTGGAGCACGTCGCAGTCGACGGTGATCTGCAGCTCGCCCAGGGCGACCATGTCGCACACCGACCGGAGGGACCGGCCGATGAGGCGCTGGATCTCCTGGGTCCGCCCCGACTGCTTGCCCTTGGCCGCCTCGCGGGTGACCCGCTCGCCGGTCGAGCCGGGCAGCATCGAGTACTCGGCCGTGACCCACCCCTTGCCCGAGCCTCGCATCCACGGCGGCACACGCTCCTCCACCGACGCCGTACACAGCACCCGGGTGCGCCCCATGGAGACGAGGAAGGACCCGGGGGCGAAGACGGTGAAGTCCCGATCGAACACCGCCGTCCGCAACTCCTCGATGCCCCTGCCGTCGGCCCGCTTTGTCCGGTTGTCGTCGCTCACAGCTCGAATTCCCTTCCGATCGTCGCCTGCTCCACCGGACCGCCGAATGCGGCCTCGGCCTCCAGTGCCACCGCGGCGGCGTCGACCGTCGGCCACCGGTGGGTGAGAACCAGCCGACGGGCGCCGGCCACCCTGGCCGCCGCACCCGCCTGACGACCGCTGAGGTGTCCGGCCGTCCCCTCGTGCTCGGCCGTGTACGTGGCCTCGCACAGCAGCAGGTCCAGTGCGCTCCCGAGCTCGTCGACCGACCAGCCCGGTCCCGAGTCGGCACAGTAGCCGAGCGCCCGCCCCGCCCCGTCGATGCGGACGGCCAGGGTCTCCTCGGCGTGGTCGGTGCGGTGGAAGGCGCACGACACCTCACCGATGCCGGCCCGGTCCCCGTGGGTGATCTCGTGCCACTGGAGCATCGGAGTGGCGTCACGGCCGGCCAGCTCGACCACCCGGGCCGGAGCGTAGACGGGCAGAGGCGCCCGACGGCGGCGCGCGCCGAACCGGGCCTCGGTGTCCATGGCGAACAGGTCGGTCCAGTGGTCGTGGTGGTGGTGCGAGATCACGACGGCGTCGACCTCTGCCGGGTCGAGCACGGTCTGGAGCGTGGCGAAGGTACCTGGTCCGGCGTCGAGGACGACCGAGGTGTCCCCCACCCGGACCAGGTAGCCGCTGCCGGCGCCCCCGGGTCCGGGCCAGCTGCCGTCACACCCCAGCACGGTCAGGGTGAATGCGTCGCCGGGGTCCGAGGTACGCGTGGGGTCCGCCGCCTGCGTGCGTGTCGGGGCCATCCGCCCAGGTTAGGCGCACCCGGGTCGGGGTCCCGGCACGCCCGGTAGCCACACCGGCACCCATCCACGGTGCCCGACCCGACGGCGCTCCCACCGTGGCCACAACCGCCGCTCTGGGACTCGTCGAGCACCGACGGATCCGGCCCGGGAGGCGCCGGGCGAACGGGGAGGCGGAACGATGCAACCGGACCCTGCTCGATGGGTGGGCCGACGTCCGGCGCTACCGGTCAAACCCCGAGCGAACCAATGCTCTTGACCGCGTCCTCCAGACCTACCTACCGTCATCGGGGTCACACGGCACTCGGAGGCAGGCCGCCGGTCGGCGCCACCAACCAACGTGGAGAACACGTCTAGAAGTAGGTGATCTCCTTGGCCCGGGCCTCGACCACGTCGATGTCGTCGGTCCAGGCCCCGGTGGAGAGGTACTTCCACCCGGCGTCGCAGCACACGGTGACGATCGTCCCCGAGTCGAGCGTCGCCGCCGTCTTGACTGCGCCGGCCAGGATCGCCCCCGTGGAGATCCCGGCGAAGATGCCGACCTCGGTGAGCCGGCGGGTCCACTCGATGGACTCGCGGGGGCGCACGATGCGCTTGCCGTCGAGGAGCTCGGACCCGTGGTTCTCCAGGAAGATGGGCGGAATGTAGCCGTCGTCGAGGTTGCGCAGCCCGTCGACCAGCTCGCCGGCCGGGGGCTCGATGGCGAGCACCTTGACGTCAGGGTTCTGCTCCTTGAGGAACCGGCCGACGCCCATCAGGGTGCCCGAGGTGCCGAGGCCGGCCACGAAGTGGGTGATCTCGGGGCAGTCGCGCCAGATCTCCGGACCGGTGGTCTCATAGTGGGCCCGTGGGTTTGCCGGGTTGGCGTACTGGTAGAGGAAGGTCCACTCGGGGTGCTCGGCGGCCAGGGCCCGGGCCCGGCGCACGGCGCCGTTCGACCCCTCGGCCCCCGGCGACTCGATGATCTCGGCGCCCCACGACTCGAGCAGCTGGCGCCGCTCGATGGAGACGTTGGTGGCGAGCACCACCTTCAGCTTGTAGCCCTTGATCTTGCAGACCAGGGCCATGCCGATGCCGGTGTTGCCCGACGACGGCTCGATCAGGGTGGCACCGGGCGTGAGGATCCCGTCGCGCTCGGCCTGTTCGATCATGGCGAGGGCGATGCGGTCCTTGACCGAACCCCCCGGATTCTGCCCCTCGAGCTTCATCAATATCCGGACGTCGGGGTTCGGGCTGAGGGCCGTGATGTCGACCAGCGGCGTGTTGCCGATGAGGTCCAGGACCGACCCGTAGACGGTCATCGGGTGCGGGGCACCCCGACGCCGAACGCACCCCCGGCCACGGCCGGCAGGATGGAGAGCTCGTCGCTGGTCACCACCGCCGTGTCGACCCCTGACAGGTACCGGACGTCGTCGTCGTTCAGGTAGATGTTGACGAACTTGTGCAGCGAGCCGGAGTCGTCGATCACCTGGCCCGACATCCCCGGGTACCGGGCGACCAGTGCGCTCAGCACCTCGCCGACCGTGGTGCCGTCGACGGCGACGGTCCGCTCGCCCCCGGCATGGGGCCGCAGCACGGTGGGAAGGTTCACTTGGACGGGCACGGGTGCTCCTTCTGCTCACCGACCTGGGTCGGGATCGGACGTCGTGCTTCGGTGACGGGGCCCGAGGGTCGCCCCCGAGGGTCGCCCGGGTGGCGTGCATCCGGCCCGTCGACGAATCATGACCTGACGGGTGAGGATTCTACCGGGCCAGCAGGCGGACCGGTTCCTCCTCGATGGACCCGTCGACGATCCGGTAGCTGCGCACCACGGGAACGGTGTCGCGCAGCGACACCAGCACGTAGTGCCAGGTCGGGTCGGGCGCCTGAGCCACGTCGGTGGGCGACGGGTAGGCCTCGGTGTGGGTGTGGGAGTGGAAGACCCCGATGATCGAGTGCCCGCCGGCTTCGGCGTCGCGGTCGGCCCGCAGGTGCTCCTTCGGGTCGACGGTGTAGAGCTTGGCCGATGCCGCCAGGTTCCGGGTCGGGTAGCAGGTGACGGCGGCACCGGTGTCCGGGTCCCCGCCCAACAGGCCGCACGCCTCGTCGGGCAGGCCCACCAGGCAGTGGGCCACCATCTGGTCGTGGACGGTCCGGGGCAGCGTGAGCATGGCCCTCCTACGCTAGAGGACGAGGCCGGCGGATCGGGCGACTACCGTCGATGGACATGGCTGCGGCGAAGAGGAAGGGTGCCGGCCCGGCGTCGGGTGGCAAGGCGGCCGGGGCCAAGGGCGCGGCGAAGGAGATGAACCGGCTCGTGGCATCCAACCGGCGGGCCCGCCACGACTACGAGATCATCGACACCGTCGAGTGCGGGATCGTGCTGCAGGGGTCCGAGGTGAAGTCGCTGCGGGCCGGTCGGATCGCCCTGCAGGACTCCTACGCCCGGTTCGACGACGGCGAGATGTGGCTGTTCGGCGTGCACGTCCCGCCCTACGCCCAGGCCAACGGGTTCGGCGCCCACGACCCGGACCGCAGGCGCAAGCTCCTGCTGCACCGCCGTCAGATCGACGAGTGGATGGGCAAGTCGAAGCAGAACTCGCTCACCATGGTGCCGCTGAGCATCTACTTCAAGGACGGTCGGGCCAAGGTGGAGCTCGCCCTCGCCCGGGGCCGTCGCCAGTATGACAAGCGCCATGCCATCGCCGCCCGGGACGCCGGGCGGGATGCAGCCCGCGAGGCCCGCTCGGCCGCCAAGAGCCGCTCCTGAGCCCGCACCGCCCCGGGCCCGGGGCGGTGCCGTCCGGGGGCGCCGGCGCCGCAGGCACAGGGTGGCGGTACCATGGGGGTCCGACCGCACGCCGTGTGCGGTCGGTGGAGGAACCCGAGGGGGTGACAGGCTTCGACTCCGGTCGTCGAACTAGGAGAAGCGAGCCGTGGTCTCCGGATCCACGTAAAAGAGCCGGAACCAAAAACAAACGCCGAGCCTCAGCTCGCGCTCGCAGCCTAGAAACTGCGACGTCCGACCGGTCTCAGTCCTACGGGCCGGAGCCGGACGCCATCTAGTGGGACTCACCTGAACGACTGCGCCGACGGGCCGTCAGGGACAACTCAGTCGGATACGGGCCTGACCTGCCGCCGGTAGCGGAACGGGCCCCGACAATCAAACACCGGCTGCGCTCGGAGAAGACCTAGAGAGAAGCCGGAGGACGCGGGTTCGATTCCCGCCACCTCCAAGAGGGCTCACGTACCCCGTGAGCCTTGTTGGAGGTGTGTGCCTGCTGTCGGCACCAAGCAGTACGCTGCAACCGTTGATGTCCTGACTTGTTTTCCCGCAGGTCAGGGCATCTTCGCGTCCCGACCGCCACGCCCTCGGCCGGTCCCCGTCCCGGACGGCTGCCTCCCCCGGGTACCGGTTCGAAGCGGTGCCGGCCCGTCCCACCTCGTAGGATCGCCCCATGGAACCGGCGATCGAGCGGCTCATCGAGCACATCGAACGCTATTCGGCTGCCGGCGAGCGCCTGGTGGAGCGCCTGCAGGCGCAGCTGACCTGGAACGCCGAGGACAGCGAGCGCCTGCGGGCCGGCACCACCCTGGTCGAGTCGGTGTCCGCCACCCGGTCGGCGGACCGGAGCCGGGACCTGACCCGGATACTGGCCGAGTTCGAGCAGAGCCGTCGGGAGATCCGGGCGGCCACGGTGGCCGCCGGACTCGAGGAGGGCATGAGCATCACCGAGGTGGCCGAGATCTTCGGCGTCTCCCGTCAGCTGGCCAGCCGGTTCGTCAAGGAAGCGCGCCACCTGGGCTACCTGCCTTCCTGAGGACGGTCCTGCCGGGCCCTTCCAGGACGGCCGGTTCGACCCCCTCGGCCCACTCCGGCACGGCCGGTTCGACCCCGACCGGGACGGTCGTCGCTCCGGGCTCGGCCCCGGCTCCCACGACACCCTCGGCGTCGCCGTCGCCGAGGGTGTCGACGCCGGCCTTCCACGGCCGCACGTAGGCCGAGTACCAGACGGCGGCGCCCAGCAGCGTGGCCACCAGCACCCAGCCGAGGGCGGTGGTGGCGACGCCCATGTACTTGAGCCCGGAGGCGAAGATCACGAAGGTGATGGCCGGGCGGACGTACCTGTCCGGCGCACGGGAGGACAGGAGCGAGCCGAGGAAGACGGCGGGCACCGATCCGAGGATGATCGACGTGGTCACCGAGAACTCGATGTGGCCGAATGCCAGGGCGCCCAGGGCGGCCGCGATGGCCAGCGGGACGGCCTGGGTGAGGTCGGTGCCGACCAGCCGATCGGTCCCCAGCATCGGGTACAGGAACAGCAGCAGCACGATCATGAGCGAGCCGGCGCCCACCGAGGTGATCCCGACGATGAGGCCCCCGACCATGCCGATGACGACGGTGGGCACCGGGCGGAGCTCGACTCCGTGGACCACGCCCTTGCGGGTCTGGCCGTGGCGGCGGTCGAGGAGGGAGCGGACCACCATGGCGGCGGCGCCGACGAGCAGTGCCGCCCCCAGGGCCTTCTCGATGTCGGCCTGCGACGTCCTGGCGTGGCCCATGACGTGCAGGATGTAGGAGCCGAGGAACGCCATGGGCACCGAGCCGAGGACCATCCAGCCGACCAGGCCGAAGTTGACCGTCTTCTTGGAGATGTGGACGGCGGCGCCGATCGGGCGCATGAACACCGCTGCGACCAGATCGCTCGAGATGGCCGTCGACGGCTTGATCCCGAACAGGAGGATCAGCATCGGTGTCATCAGCGCACCGCCGCCGGCGCCGGTCAGTCCCACCAGGAAGCCGACGACGGCGCCGCCGACGACGACGTACGGATCGATGTGCATGGATGAGGGTCTCCTCTAATGTCTAGTAACTCCATAGAGTCTATGGCCTCACTAGGCCACAGACGCCACCGGTCCGATCGGGTCCTCTGTCCGAAGCACGGTCGGGCAGTCCTGAGGCGATGCTCCGGTGGTGTCGCTACGTGGGAACCGCGCGAGCACGAGGCGCCGTCGTCGACGAGGTGGCCACCCTGGCCCGCCTGGTGGTCAGCCGGACCTGGGTGTCGCTCCGTGTGACGAGCCTCGGGGTGACGAGCCTCGGGTCAGCGACTCAGCGGGAGCGCCAGGCATCGGGGTCCGCGGTAAGTGCGGTGACCGACACAGGCAGGTCGCCCGAGGCGATGCTGGCGATGGTGACCTCGTCGAGCACCGAGCGCAGACTGGCCCGGACGGCCACCCAGACCGCCTGGAGGTGCCGGGCGGCCCCGACGTACTCCGCCGCTTCGGGACGCAGCCCCCGGATCTCGGCCAGCGGGCCGTCGAGGGGTCGCATGACGTCGGCCACGGTGATCTCGGAGGCGGGGCGGGCCAGGCGGTAGCCGCCGTCCGGCCCACGCTGGCTGGTCAGCAGGCCGGCCCGGCGCATGTCGTTGAGGATGCTCTCCAGGAACTTGGCGGGCAGTCCTTGCGACGAGGCGAGCGAATCCGAGGTCAGCGGGGTGTCCGACGCCGCGAGCGTGCACAGCGCCCGGACGGCGTAGTCGACCTTGGCGGAGATGTACACGGCGTCGAGTCTTCCAGAAGGGGGTGCCGGATTCCGCCACCGGGCCGCGTCACCGGCCCGCGAGTGCGGTCGGAGCACGGCTGCCGGGTTGACCGGTGGGCCGGAGCCCCGGGGGACGCGCGGGGGCGCCAGGGTGGAGGGGAACTCCCGGCGCCCCGGCCCGGCGCACCGCTCGGACAGCGAGTCGAGGCGGGAGCCGAGCCCGGCGGTCGTCGGGATCGGGTACTCGGTGACCAGGGAGCGATCCTGCCGGGACCGGGAAGCGGCCGGACCGCTATCGTCGAGGCGGCCGTTCCGGGCGGGTGCCCGGCGAGCGCCACCGAGGAGACCCGTGCCCACCACCGCCGCCAACGGCATCGAGCTCACCTATGAGACGTCCGGCGACCCGACGGCCCCGACGTTGCTCACCATCCACGGCCTCGGTGCCCAGTTGACCGACTGGCGGCCCGGGTTCGTCGAGGGATTCGTCGAGCAGGGCTACCACGTGATCGCCTTCGACAACCGGGACGTGGGCCGGTCGACCTGGTTCGACGATGCAGGCGAGCCGGACCTCGGGGCTCTGCTGGGCGACCCGTCGGTGCCGGTGCCCTACCTGATCGCCGACATGGCCGCCGACGCGGCCGGACTGCTGGACGCACTCGGCATCGAGCGGGCCCACGTCCTGGGCGTCTCGATGGGCGGGATGATCGCCCAGCAGTTCGCCATCGACTTCCCCGACCGGACGGTCGCCCTGACCTCGATCATGTCGACGCCCGTCCCGCGGGTGGGCCCACCGACCCCCGAGGCGTCGGCCGCCCTGCTGGTGACCCCGGCGGAGGGGCGCCAGGCCGTCATCGAGCAGTCCGTGGCCGGGTCCCGGGTGGTCGCCTCGCCCGGGTTCCCCTTCGACGAGGCGGGCCTGCGCGAGCGGGCCGCCGTCCACTACGACCGTGGGCACCACCCGGTGGGCGCCGCCCGCCAGCTGGCCGCCATCCTGGCGTCACCCGACCGGACCGAGGGGCTGCGGGGCGTCGAGGTCCCCACCCTGGTGGTCCACGGCGCCGACGACCCGCTGGTCACCCTTCCGGGCGGCCTCGCCACCGCCGCCGCCGTCCCCGGGGCCGAGCTGTGGGTCATCGAGGGCATGGGCCACGACCTGCCGGCGGAGATCCTCAGCGAATTGGGCGCCCGCCAGGGCGCGCTGCTCGCCCACGCCTGACCGAACGCGCCGTCGGCGCCAGGCGTCTCCGGTCGGGCCGGGACCGTCACGTCAGCCCGAGTGACGGGGTGCTGATGGCGAACACCGGCCGGGCCAGCGGACGGCCGGCCATGGAACCCTCGAAGGGGGCGCCGCCCAGGGCGAACACCCCGCCGTCGGCGGCGCCCAGCCAGTAGCCCCCGTCCCAGGGGTCCGCGGCGATCCCGGTCACGGGTCCAGCCAGGCGGGTGCCGGCCATCGACCCACCGAAGTCCGCGTCGCCGAAGGCGAACACGCCACCGTCGGCCGCGGCCAACCAGTACCCGTTCCCGGTGACGGTGCGGGCGATCCCGACCACCCCGCCAGCCAGGTGCCGCCCGGCCATCGAGCCGTCGAAGGTGGCGTCGCCGTAGGCGAACACGCCACCGTCGGAGTCGACGATCCAGTAGCCGAGTCCCGAGGGCGTGGCCACCATGCCTACCGGGAACCCGGCGTGCGGCGCCGGTGTCGCGGGGTTCGTCTCGTCCCCGTAGGACACGGCGTCCCCGAAGGCGCGCACGGAGCCGAGGCCGCTCAGTCCCAGGTCCAGCATCCAGTACCCGTGGCCGCTCGGCGTGGCCACCAGGGCGATCGACGTGGGCCACAGGTCGGCGCCGCCGCCGTTGGACGACGTCCGGTCCCCGTAGGACACGGCGTCGCCGTACGCCGTGACCGCACCGGTGTAGGCGTTGAGGATCCAGTAGCCCAGATCGGTGGGCGTCGTCGCCATCGACCAGCACGTGCCATCGGGCAGATTCCGGTCCGTCGTGTTCGGCGGGCACAGGGTCGGGTCGGACGCCGCCGAGCCGGCGTAGGGGGCGCCGAAGGCGAACACCCCGCCGTCGCCGCCGAGCAGCCGGTACCCGGTCACCGCCCCGGCACCCGCCCGGGTACCGCCGGTCGCCAGGAGCGCCACCGGTACGGCCGTCGCCGTGACCAGCGCCATCAACAGCAGCAGCCGACCGAGGCGGGCCCACGCCCGAACCACCTCCGCTCCCCCGTGGTCCCCGACCTGTCCCATGCCCGACCTCCCGTAGCGATCTACCGTGGTGCCAGTGTCCCGCCCGGGGGACTACCCGCCAAGGGGCCTACGTCACATGCCTGGCGTCGGGGCCACCGGGTGTGCCTGCGGTAGCGTCGCACCGGCGCCGGGGCCGGCCCGCCGCCGGTCAGGGGGAGCCGCATGGGACGTCGGAGCACCGGCATCGGCCGGACCCGTCGGCCAGGCATCGCCGCGTTGGGACTGGCACTTGTCGCCGCAGCGGCCGGCTGCGCCTCGTCCAGCGCGTCGTCGCCCACCGCCACCCCGGCCCCCTCGTCGGCCGCATCCTCGCCCTCGGCCCCCTTCTACACCCCGCCATCGCCACTGCCGGCGGCCGCCCCCGGTGCGCTGATCCGCTCCGTCCGGGTCACCGGTGTGCCCGGCGTGCCCGGCGGCGCCACCGTGTGGCGCATCCTCTACCACTCCACCACCGCGTACGGGTCCGACGTGGCCGAGTCCGGCTACGTGATCGCTCCGCCCGGGCCGGCCCCGGCCGACGGTTACCCGGTCATCGCCTGGGCCCACGGCACGTCGGGCTTCGACGCACCCTGCGGGCCGTCGCTGTTCACCGACTCGGGCGGCGGGCCGTACCTGCTCCCCTCCCTCGACCGCTACCTGCAGGCCGGCTACGTGGTGGCGGCCGCCGACTACCAGGGACTCGGCGTGCGCGACGGCGTCCACCCGTTCCTGTTGGGTGCCGACGAGGGCCGCTCCGTCCTGGACGCCACCCGGGCCGCCACCCATCTGTCGGGCCTCCACACCGGGCCCGACGTGATCGTCTACGGCCACTCCCAGGGCGGGCACGCCGCGTTGTTCGCAGCCGAACTGGCGCCGACCTACGCCCCCGACCTCCACGTCGTCGGCGTCGTGGCCGCCGCCCCGGCAACCGGGCTGAGCACGCTCATCGCCATCATCGGGACCCCGACCGGCGCGCAGTTCCTGCCCTACAGCGTCCCCACGGCCTGGGCCTGGACGCAGAACTACCACGACCTCCCGGTCACCACGGTATTCACCCCGGCCGGGGCGGCGTTCGCCTCCGCACAGGTGACCCGCGACTGTGGCAGACAACTGACGAACGCGGCGGCGGCCCAGCACCTGGGCCCACAGCAGCTCTTCGCCGCCGGGGCCGGCGCCGACCCGGCCGTCATGTCCCACGCCCGGGCGAACGACCCCGGCAACGTGCGCACCGACGTGCCGATGCTGGTGGTCCAGGGGACGGCGGACGGCACGGTGCCGCCGCCGCTCACCGACACCTACGTGACCACCAAGGCGTGCCCGATCGGCGACACCGTGCAGTACCTGCACGTGACCGGGGCAACCCACGGGACCGTGGTCTTCGTGGCCGCCCCGATCATCGTGTCGTGGATGAACGCCCGCGTGGCCGGCAGCCCGGCCCCGACCACGTGTGGGCAGCCCGGGGACGCCGCCACCCTCACCCCCTAGGTGGCGGCGTCGGAGCGAAGGCTCGACCTCACTCGAAGATCCGGCGCGGGTTGTCCACGAGCATCGAGGTGACCTGCTCCTCGGTCACTCCGTGGTCGAGCAGGTAGGGAAGCACGTCCTGGCCGATGTGCAGGTAGTGCCACTGCGGCAGGAACGCCTTGGCGTCGGGATCGATCCAGTCGAGGTAGCAGGCGGCGTCGTGGGCCAGGACCATGCGCCCGGCGTACCCGCGACGGCACAGTTCCACCACCGTGTCGGCCCGGGTCTCGAAGGTGGTCTCCAGGTTGATGCCGAAGCGGTCCATGCCCAGCCAGAACCCGGCCTCGGCCAACGCCGACAGGTGGTCGACGTCGCTCGTGTCACCGCTGTGCCCGAGCACGACCCGACCCGGGTCGACCCCCTCCTCGGCCATCACCCGCCGGACGGTCAGCCCCTGATGGGTGTCGGGGTGGGTGTGGACGGTGATCGGGCAGCCCGTGGCCAGGTGGGCCTTGGCCACCGCCCGCATGACCCGCTCGACCCCCGGTGTGAGCCCGGGCTCGTCGATGGCGCACTTCAGCATCCCGGCCCGGACCCCGGTGTGGGCGATGCCGTCGGTGATGTCGGCGACGAACATCGGCACCATGGCCTCGGCCTCCTCCTTGCCGAGCAGCGTCCGGACCTCCGGTGTTCGGTAGTGGAAGAAGAACGGGACGTCGTAGTACGTGTAGCAGCCGGTCGCCACCACGATGTTGAGCTCGGGTACCCGCTCGGCCACCTGCTGGATCCGGGGGATGTAGCGACCGAGGCCGATCACCGTCGGGTCGACGATGGTACGCACGCCCGACGCCGCCAGCTCACCCAGCTTGGCCACGGCGTCGTCCACCCGAGCCGCCTCGTCACCCCATTCATCGGGGAAGTTCTGCTGGACATCGGTCGACAGCACGAAGATGTGCTCGTGCATGTAGGTCGGTCCCAGTGCCGCGGTGTCGACAGGTCCCCGGACGGTCTCGACGGTGGGCATGGGGCCTCCTCGGTAGCGTGGCGGCCGACTCCCGACCGGTAGCCGTTCGATCGTACCGGGAGCCCCGAGGCCGCGCCGGTGCCCATCACCTGCAGGTGCGGCCGGAGCCCGGGGACCGGGCACGGGGCGGGACCCGGTCAGGCCCGCACGAAGGCGTCCACGATGGCGACGAGCTCGTCCGGCGCGTCCTCCTGGATGAAGTGGTTCGGCCCCTCGAGCACCACGTGGGGCCGGCCCTGTGCTCCCGGCACCCGTCGCTGGAACTCGAGATGGGCACCGGGGGCGAAGGCGATCGGATCCTGATCGCCGAACACGGTCAGGAACGGCTTCTCCCACGTCTCGAGGTAGGCCCAGGTGTCGAGCATCATTGGCACGCCCGGGTTGTCGGGCTGGAGCGGGATGAGCAGGGGGAACCGCTTCGGGCCGGCCTGGTAGGACCCGTCGGGGAACGGCGCCTCGTAGGCGGCCACCTCGGCGTCCGACAGCTGGCGGGTGGCTCCCCCCTGGATCAACGCGCCGATGGGGAGCTCGTCCACCGACTGGCTGAACGCCAGCCAGTCCTCCATGAACTTGTTGAGCCCCCTGCCTTCGGGTAGTCCGGTGTTCGAGGCCACGACCCGGTCGAACCGCTCACCGTGGCGCGGCAGCAGGTTGAGCCCGGCGGTGCCACCCCAGTCCTGGCAGAACAGGGTGACCCGGTCCAGGTCCTCCCCCACAAGCCACTGGCTCAACCAGTCGACGTGGGCGGCCAGGGTGAACACGTCCTGGTCGACCGGCTTGTCCGAGCGTCCCATCCCCATGAGGTCGGGCGCGAGGACCCGGTGCCCGCGGGCGACCAGTCCGGGGATCATCAGGCGGTAGAGGTAGCACCACGACGGGTTGCCGTGGAGCAGCAGCACCGGGTCGGCGTCCCGGGGCCCTTCGTCGAGGAAGTGCATGCGCAGGGCGGTGCCGTCAACGGCCGTCACCTCGCGGTAGTGGGGGGTGAAGGCGAAGTCGGGCAGCCCGGTGAACCGCTCGTCGGGGGTGCGGAGTATCTCCATGACCGGCTCAGTTCCCGGCCGTCACGACGGACCCGATCAGGTCCTCGATCGACGGGTCCACCACCACGACGACCTGCTCGGCGACCCCTTCCGTGGTAGCCAGCAGCGACCGGGTCGCCTCGTCGACCCGGTCGAACCGCACGTCGTCCCAGACCCGCGCGTCACCCAGGATCACGCCGTCCACCGTGAAGTGCGCCACCGGCACCACACCGTCGGGGTCGGGCGCCGGCGTCGCACCGGCGGCGAACCGGCGCACCCGCATCACCACCGGCCCGCTGCCGGCGTCGGCCGGGTCGGCCGCACTCAACGGCAGGCAGCCCATGACGATGGTCGTCTCCATGCCCGCCTGCTTGTGGACGTACTGCTTCTGGAAGTCGTCGCGGTTCTGCATGGCGAAGAACGAGGCCCGGCTCGGGTAGCGCACGACGCCGATCCGCTCCCACGCCACGTCGTCGGTCAACTGGTGGGTGACGTCGCCGAACAGCGGCACCATGGCCCCCAGGTCGGCCAGGACCGCGGTCGGCGCGTAGATGTCGTCCGCCTCCTTGCCCGAGATGGCCGGCCCGCCGGCATCGCCGTAGTCGGCCACCGGCTTGTACTTCATCAGGTTGAGCATCCAGATCTCGCGGTCCTCCTCGGGTGCCAGGTGGAGCCAGCGGCCTGCGGTCTCGGTGTCGACCGTGCCGAACGGGTACTCGAGCGGGTTCGCCATCAGGTGCTTCCTTTCGTGGGGCCCCTCGGGGCCGGAGCTGGTTCAGGGTCCAAGGAGGGCGTGGAGGGCGTCGGCCAGGAGCAGGCGCGCCTCGGTGGGAGGGAGCGCCCGGTGGACGAGGTAGTGGTCGAGGGACTCGAAGCCGAAGAGGGCGTCGACCGCAGCCAGCCGCGACGTATCCCGTACCGGGTCACCGGTCGACAGTTCGTGGGCGAAGTGCCGCTCGACCTGCCCGCGGAGGAAGTCCCGTGCGGCGTCCACGTCCTCGGCCACCAGCGGGTCGAACGTCGCCCGGATCCTGGCCGCCCGCACGGTGGCGCCGACCTCGGCCTGCAGGCGCAGCCGGACGTCGACGAACCGGGTCACCCGATCGGCGAGGTTCCCCTCGCCGATGGCAGGGATGAGGAACAGGGGCGTCACCCGTTCGATGTTCCGGGCGATGGCGGCCCGGGTCAGGCTGTCGTGGTCGTCGAAGTACCGGTACACCGAGCGCACCGACAGCCCGACCCGCAGGGCGACCTCCTCGGGCCCGGGGCTCAGGTTGTCCTCGGAGAAGAGGTCGAGGACCGCGTCGAGCACCGCGTTCCGGTTGCGGTCGCGGATCGCCGAACGCCCGTCGACCGCGGGTTCGGCCGGTTCGCCGGGATCGGGCACCGGCTGCACGGACACCTCGGTCAGGCCTCCGGCCCGAACTTCGGGTTCTTGCCCTGTTCGAGCCGCTGGTTGCGGGCGTGCACCCTGGCCCGGGTGCTCTGGTGGGTGAGGATCCAGAACTCGTCCGCCCGGACGGCGTAGACCACGTCGGCGGCCAGGTCGGCCGCGGGCAGGACCACGGTGCCCATGGCCGCGGCGACCTGGTCCATCGGGATCGGCGTCGGGGCAGGCAGTCTGAGCGCGGCCGGCGCGTTGCGGGTCGATTCGAAGATCTTCGTGTCGACAAGCTCGGGGCACAGGCACGACACGCCCACGGGCGTGCCGTCGAGCTCCATGGCCAACGACTCCGACAGCCCCACCACCGCGTACTTGGTGGCATGGTACGACCCGAGCATCGGCGACGCGGTGAGTCCGGCCTCGGATGCCGTGTTGACCACGTGGCCCTCGCCCTGCTCGAGCATGAGTGGCACGAACGTGCTGACGCCGTACGCCGGGCCGAGCAGGTTGACGCCGACGACCCAGTCCCACACGGCCGGCTTGGTCCTGTGGTTCGGACGACCGGACGCCACCCCGGCGTTGTTGCAGAGCAGCTGCACCGAGCCGTAGGCGGCCAGCGCGGCGTCGCACAGCCCGGCCATGTTGTCGGCGTCGGACACGTCGCACACCACCGGGGTCACCGCCCCGCCGGCCCCGGCGATGCGGGTCGCCTCGCGCTCGAGTGCCGGCTGCTCGATGTCGGCCATGACCACCTGCATCCCCTCGTCCAGGAAACGCTCGGTCAGGGCCAGGCCGATGCCCGACGCCGCCCCCGTCACCACTGCCGTCCGTCCGTCCAGCTCCATCGTGGCGATCCTCTGCTCTCGTGTCGGGCCCGTGGTGGCGGGCCGCTGGTCCCTGTGGTGTCGCCCGGTGGCCGGTCAGGCCCGGGCGATGACTTCGCCGCCGTAGCGGGCCAGTGCGTCGGCCGTGTCCTGGTAGAAGAGGAACGCCGGGACGACGATGCGGTCGACGCCCAGCTCGGCCAGGGCCGCGGCCTCGTCGAGTGCGGAGGGGCCGAACACGCCGTTGCCCCCGCTGGTCAGTTCGACGGTCGACGGGTCCCGACCCGCCTCGGAGGCCGTGGTGCGCACGATGTCGAACAGCTCGCCCAGCCGACGGTGGCTGCCCTTGGCCGGGAAGAAGCCGTCGCCGATCCGGCCGGCCCGACGTGCGGCCACGTCGCTGTGACCACCGACGTGCACGGGCACCGATCCAGCCACCGGCTGGGGGCGGCAGATGCACTCGGTGAACGAGGTGAACTCCCCGGCGTACGTCGCCCGGTCCTGGCCCCACAGGGCGCGCATGGCGGCGATGCCGTCGTCGGTCCGACGCCCCCGCTCCTCGAAGGGCACCCCGATGGCGTCGAACTCCTCCTCCAGCCATCCGACGCCCACGCCGAGCTCCACGCGACCGCCCGACAGATGGTCGAGGGTGGCGACCTCCTTGGCCAGTACGACCGGGTTCCGCTGGGGCTGGATCAGGATGCCGGTGCCCAGCCGGATGGCCGACGTGGCCGAGGCCAGGAACGACAGCCACATCAGCGGATCGGGGATCGGCGCGTCGTCGGCGCCGGGCATCCGGCCCGACTTGTCGTACGGGTACTCCGACTCGTAGCCCGAGGGCACCACGGTGTGCTCCACCGTCCACAACGACTCGAACCCCGCCGCCTCGGCGGCCCGGGCGAAGTCGACGGCGGCCGTGGGGTCGCAGAACGGGCCGGTGTTGGCGAAGACGATGCCGAACTTCACGGGGTGACCTCCTCGGAGAGGAGCGTACAGACCGTGCCGACCCGTGGGTCGACCCGGCCGGCCAGATAGGTGCGGAAGACGTCGATGACGGCGTCGGGGCCGACGGCCCGCTCGAGCGTGAGCCAGCCCGAAACCCAGTCGGCGAAGCGGGCCCACGCCTCGGCCATGGTGGCGGCCAGCACGTCGGCGCCCCACTCGCGGCTGCGCTTGGTGATCTGGCTCGGTGCGAACAGGAACACCGCGGCGGGGCCCGGACGGGGCCCGGCGTCGTCCGCCGGTGGGCTGTCCCAGTGGGTGTCGCCCACGATCATGGAGTGCGCGAGCCCCTCCCTCAGCCGGTGGTGGACCGCCGACACCACGCCCTGGTCACCCGAGACGTCGATGAAGGTCGACGGGACCTGGTCCAGGGTGGCGATGTCGTCGTACTCGACGACCTGGTCGTAGACGCCGAGCGACCGGCAGAACGCCACGTTCCCGGCCGACGTCAGCCCGACGGTGCGCACCCCGCGGGCGTGCAGGAGGTAGGCCGCACCGAGCGCCGTCTTGGCCGAAGCACTCGACACCACGACCTGTTCGGCGGCGAAGTCCGCGTGATCGGCCAGGAAGTCGTCGATCACGAACGACGTGAAGAAAAGCGGGTAGAGGAGCATCTGGAGCTCCTCGCTGTCAGCCCGGTACGCCGGATCCGAGGCGCACCGGCGGTAGGCGTTGTAGGGACCGGCCAGCACGGAGCGGTGCTCGGCCGCGTCGTGCACCTCGGTCGCCGAGGATCGGCCGGGCACGATCGCCAGGTCGGTCGACATGGGCAGGAAGCCGAACAGCCGCTCACCGACGGCGACGTCCGGGGACCGGGTCTCCACCACCTCCGCGAAGCCCCACACCGGCACCCGTCCCCACACCGTGTCGTCCCCGGGATCGGCCGGGTCCGCCGGGAAGGCCTCCCAGTAGCGCAGCATCTCGCCGATCACCGCGTAGGAGACGTTGTTCGACGAGAAGCCGAAGCGGTCGACCCGCAGCCGGGCCTCGCCGTCGGCCAGTGGCTTCAGGGCGGCGTCGACCACCCGCCAGCGCGTCAGCTCGCCACGTGCCACCTCGAGATCCATCGGTCCAGCTCCCTCCCGTTTGGGCGTCCCACCGCATCGACCCGCAGTGCCCGTCGTCCGGGGCGCCTCTGGCGGGCCGTTCATGTCAATTCGGCTGACATGTGTCAATGTAGCTGACAGAAGATACGCTGACAACCGACTGATGCCGACTCCCTCCCCCACCCTCAGCAGCGAGGCCGCCGCCGCCGTGATCGCGCGTGCGCTGTGCCCGGCCGGACCCGTCCGGGGCTCGGTCGGGCTCGAGGTCGAGTGGATCGTGGTCGATCCGGACGACCCGGCACGACAGGTGCCCGCCGACGAGGTGCTGGCCGCAGCAGCCGGCCCTCTGCCCGCCGGTGGACAGGTGGGCACGGAGCCGGGCGGGCAGCTGGAGCTGACCTCGGCTCGCTACGCGGATGCGCTCGCCGCGCTCGCCGCGGTCGACGCCGACGAGGAGACCCTGCGTCGCCGACTCCGTGCGTCCGGGCTCGCGCTGGTGGCGACCGGCGTCGACCCCTTCCGCCCGCCCCACCGTTCCGTCGACCTGCCGCGCTACCGGGCCATGGAGGCCGCATTCGACTCCCGGGGCCGGCCGGCCGGGTCATGATGTGCTCGACGGCCGCCCTCCAGGTCAACGTCGACTTCGGGGCGGACCCGGCAGCCACGTTCGCACGAGCCTCGCTGGTGGCCCCGGTGCTGGCTCGAGTGCCGGTTCCTCGACGCGCTCCCGGCCCGCGACCGGCGCGCCGCGGTGCTCGCCCTGGTGGGCGACGACGCCCCCCTCGACGCGCTCCACCGGTCCTGCGGCACGGTGGAAGACCCGTGGTCGCTCGTGCCGACCGGACTCGTCGACCCCTCGATGCAGGACGCAGCCGAGTCCTGCCTCACCCTGGCGGCCGATCTCCTCGACGCCGTCCCACCGGAGGGGCCGTCGGGAGGCCCGGGCGGCGGCCACGCTGTCCGCGCCTTCGTCGGGCGCCGCCGTGCATCCGGGTGGGCGCCGGCCGTGACGGATCTACAGTCCCTTGACCAACTCGAACTGGAGGCCCCCTGATGGAGCCCTACGTCCTCTACGCCATGCCGGCCTCGCTCTACTCCGGCAAGGCCCGCTCGTACCTGCGCACCCACCGCATCGGGTACGTCGAACGGGCGCCGGGCGACGCCCGCTACACCGACGAGGTCGTCCCGGCCATCGGCCGGTGGATCATCCCGGTACTCCGGACCCCCGAGGGTACGCTCGTGCAGGACACGGTCGACATCATCGACCTCCTCGACGCCGACCAGGCCCCCGAGCGCTCGGCTCACCCTCCCACGCCGGTCCACCGGGCGGTGGCCCACCTGCTGGAGCTGTTCGGGGGCGAGGGGCTGCTCCGGCCGGCCATGCACTACCGGTGGGACTTCGACGACACCAACGTGCCCTTCCTCTCGAAGGACTTCTCGGCCGCCCTGGCCGTCGGCGCCGACGACGACACCCGCGAGGCGGTGTTCGCCTTCTCCAGCGACCGGATGCGCTCCGCCACGGCCGCCTTCGGGGTGTCCGAGGAGCTGGTGCCGGCGATCGAGCGCTCCTACGAGCAGTTCCTCGCCCTCTTCGATGCCCACCTCGCCGGATCGCCCTTCCTCCTCGGGGGTCGCCCGACCATCGGCGACTACGGCTTCATGGGACCGCTCTACGCGCACCTCGCCCGGGACCCGTACCCGTCGGTGCTCATGAAGCAGCGGGCCCAGCGGGTGTGGCGGTGGGTGGAGCGGATGAACGCACCGACCCAGGACGCCAGCGAGTACGGCGACGTGTCCGAGGCCCTGTACGACGACGACAGTGTGCCCGACACCCTGCGGGCGCTACTCGCCTACATCGGCGAGGAGTACCTGGACGAGGCCGTGGCCCAGGTGGTGGCGGTCGACGCCTGGCTCGCCGAGCACCCCGACGCCGCCGAGGACGAGGTGGTGCTGGGCAAGCCCACCCGCCGGTTCAGCGGGAGCACCACGTTCGGGTGGCGGGGCCACCCCATGACGGTCGCCGTCGTCCCGTACCGGCTCTTCCTGATCAAGCGCCTGCAGGACGCGGTGGCCGCCGCCGACCCCGCCGGCCAGGAGGCCGTCCGGGCCGTCTTCACCGAGGCCGGGCTCGACCCGCTGCTCGACGTCCGTCCCCGCCGGTGGGTGGTGCGGGCCGACAACCACGAGGTGTGGGGACCGCTCCAGGAGCCTGTGCTGCCGTCCTGACCGGATCGGGTCGCCCGGGTGCTCAGGTGCCCGCCGCGGTGACCCGTTCCTCGAGCCGGTCGACCACGGTGAGGTCCGGCCGCGCCCCCGACAGGCGGACGAGCTGGCGCAGTCCGGTCGGACTGGTGACGTTGACCTCGGACAAGCGGCCGTCGATCACGTCGATGCCCACGAACCACAGCCCGTCGGCCCGCAGCGACGGGGCCAACGCGTCCAGGATCCGGCGGTCCCGATCGTCGAGCTCGACGACCTCGACCGACGCGCCGCGGCCGATGTTGGCCCGGAACTCGCCCGGTGCCGGCCGGCGGTTGAGCACCCCGAGCGGCTCGCCGTCGACCAGCAGGATCCGCCGGTCGCCCTCCGCCACCCCGGCCAGGAACTTCTGGGCCATCACCGGACGGGACCCGTCCCCGGTGGCGGCTGCCACCAGCGCCGGCCCGTCGGGATCCCCGACCGACAGGCGCACCACCCCTGCGCCCCCGTGGCCGTCGAGCGGCTTCAGCACCGCCCCGTCGTGGTGCTCGGCGAAGGCCAGCAGGGTGCCGGCGCCGGCGCTCACCACGGTCGGGGGGATCAGCTCGGGGAACCGGCAGGCGTAGAGCTTCTCGTTCGCCTCACGGAGGCCACGGGGGTCGTTGACCACGACCGTGGTGCCCCCGGCGAACTCGAGAAGGAGCGTCATGGCCAGGTAGTCGGCGTCGACGGGCGGGTCGGTGCGCACCAGCACGGCGTCGGTGTCGTCGAGTCCGAGGTCCAGTGCACTGCCGGACGCCACCACGGTCGAGCCTGACGCGACGACGGGCTGCGCCCGGGCCCGGACCGTGCCGTCCACCAGGGAGAGGTCGCCCGCGATGCACCACGCCACCCGGTGGCCCCGCTCGAGGGCGGCAGCCATCAGCCCGATCGACGTGTCGCCCTAGGGGTCGCACCCCTCCAGCGGATCCATGACGACGAGGAGGTCCATGGAACCCTCAGCCGGCGTCGCGACGGAGGTTCGCCCGGTGCCGCTCGAACCGCTCCACCAGCTCGTCGGTCTGCGCCTCGCTCCACGCCACGTGGGCCCACCCCTCCAGGCCCCGGCACCGGTCGACGTGCGCGGCCACCCGCTCGTCGACCCGCCCGGTGAACCCCAACCGCCCCAGCGCGTCGAGGCGTACCCACACGGGCACCGCCGCCGCCTCGGCCAGGCTGGGTGCCGCCCCGGCGAGCCACGGCGCGTCGTCCAGCCAGGCGCCCAGCTCCTCCAGCGTGGCCTCGAGTGCATCGGACGCCCGGGCGATCCGGTCGGGACGGGTGCCGTAGTACACGCCGATCATCGGAGGGAACACCTGAGCGTCGATCCACGCCATGCGTTCGCGCACCCGGGCTCGTCCGGCGTCGTCGGCCGGCAGCAGGGGCCGGCCGGACACGCACGTCTCGAGCCACTCGAGGATGGGGAGCGAGTCGGCCCGGTAGGCGTCTCCCACCCGCACCATCGGGATCTCCCCCATCGGCGAGTGCTCGACGAACTCGTGCGGCACCACGAAGCCCTTCGGCCGCACCGCGGTCGGCGGGACCTCGACCACGTCGTGGGCGATGCGGCGCTCGGCCAGCGCGAACGACACCCGCACCGAGTACGGACAGATCCAGTGCCCGAACAGGGTGACCGGAGGTCGAGGGGTGGCCACGGTCACCATCACGCGAACAGCTGCTCGCAGCCCGTGCCGTCGAGCCGGTCGTCCACGGCCGACCGGATCGGAGGTGCCAGTGCCCCGTGGGCAGCGCGGAGCCAGCCCAGGCACTTGCCCTGGTAGGCGAAGGGGCCCTGGCGGAACTCGTGGCCGTCGATGGTGCACACCACCTCGTCGGCGCCCGACGCCAGGGCTTCGGCGTTCGCCACCAGGAACGAGGCGTACGTCCGGCCCACCTCGTGGAGCAGCGCATCCACGGTGTCCGGGATCGAGTCGGCGACGCTCCATCCGGCGTCGCCCTCGACCGGGAGCCAGCTCAGGTCATCGGTGACGGTCACCCAGTGCACGACCCGCGGCGCCCGGTCGACGGCGACCCGCGCCGACTCCGGGTCCCATCCGACGAGCTGGCTGAGCTGGCCGAAGATCCCGAAGTCGCAACGTCCCGGCCGGGTCCCGAAGAGGAAGGGCGTCTGTGCGAGGTGGGCGTCGAACAGGTCGAGCAGGCGCTCGTAGGACCGCTCGATCACCGGCCGGTTGGCCTCGGTGCAGCCGACCAGCGCCATCCGGCCCTGCTGGCGGTCGGTGATGTAGGCCGTCGAGCGGGCAAGCAGGTCGGCGGGCATCTGCTCGTCGACGTCGAGGGGCAGGAGCTTGCCGGCCTTGGCCACCGCGTCGGCGTACCACCAGCGGTAGTGGAACATCTGCTTGGTCACCCACTCGTCCCCGTAGTCCTCGAGCAGGAGATCGAGGAAGGCCACCACGGGGTCGGTCGGCACCAGGCTCCGCGGGGTGACGAGCCCCTCGAGGCGCATGATCTGGGGGCTGGAGTCGATCATGGCGTCGGGATACGTCCCGTCCGGCTGGGGGAAGCTGATGGCCGGGACGAGCGCCACCGGCGGGGCCGGGAGGTCGTCCCACCTCGAGCTGCGCAGCACCCACTCGAACGGGATGCGCCGGTACCGCAGGACCGCCCGCATCTTCATCGAGTACGGCGACCCCATGGCTCCGGCGATCCGGACCGGGTGGCCGAGCGGGCCGGCCCCGGTGCCGTCGTTCACCCGCCGGTCTCCATGGAGTAGCTGTTGAGGAGGTCGTCCTGGAGGACCTCACCGGCGGTGGTCGTGGTGACCACCCGCAGCGGCGCGGTCAGCGTCCGGACGTGATAGCTCCACCCGGCCGGCAGCTGCAGCCGGGAGCCGAGTCCGGCCAGTTCGGCCTGGCTGAGCGTGGGATCCTTCTGCTGGCTCCAGGTCTGCATGAGGTAGTGCACTCCGTCGGCCGCCCAGAGTTCGTAGACCTGGCGGCCCGCGTCGTAGGTGAACGTCGTCCGACGGTTGACCGCGTGCGGTGTGTAGAACTGTCCGCTTGCGGCCGCGACGAGGCTGCCGGACCCCACCAGGCTGCCGATGGAGACGGTGGCATCCAGGTACATGGCGATCCCACCGAAGGTCTTGATCGTCTTGGGGGTGCCGCCGACCTTGGCGATCGAGTCCATGAGCCAGAAGCGCGGTCCGTTGAGCAGTGCGGCCAGCGCGCCGTACTGGGCGGCGATGGCCTTCGCATCGAGTGCGGTCCACTCCGCAGCGGGGCAGTCGTTCAATGGGAAGGAGTTGTAGACGTCCGCCACGGGTGCGGCCGAGCTGGCATGCACCAGGAGCACTTCGCAGTACCGCTTGCCGGCGATGGAGGGAGCACCGCCCCCTGGTGCCGTGGTCGTCGATGTGGACGTGCCCGATGCCGACGAGCTCCCGCAGGCGGTCCCCGCCAGCGCCAGCAGTGCCACCCCCGCGGCGGCGGCCCACTTCGGCCATGTTCTGTCAGTAGTGGTGTCACGACTCATGGGGACACCGTAGCGCCACCGGACCCGCCGCGCTGGACCGGGACCCGGCGGCACGCAGTACAGTCCGGCACGGCCGCGCACGGCGCCCGAGCACCCTCCCAGGCCCCCTCCCACCGAACGAGGACGTCATGACCCCTACACCGCACCTGACGGCCCTCGAGATCGCCCGCGCTGCCACCCTTCGCCCCATCGTGGACGTGGCCGCCGACATGGGAATCGGCGAGGACCTGCTCCAGCCCTACGGGCGGTACGTGGCCAAGGTGTCGCTCGACGCCGTCGGCGCCCTGGCCGACCGCCCCCGGGCCAGGTACGTCGTGGTGACCGCGGTCACCCCCACGCCCCTCGGGGAGGGCAAGACGACCACCACCATCGGTCTCGCCCAGGGTATGTCCCACATCGGCAAGCGGGCAACGGCGGCCATCCGCCAGTCGTCGATGGGACCGACGTTCGGGATCAAGGGCGGTGCGGCAGGAGGCGGCTACAGCCAGGCGGCACCATTCGAGGCGTTCAACCTCCACCTCACCGGCGACATGCACGCGGTGACCGCCGCCCACAACACCCTGTCGGCGATCGTCGACAACCACCTCCACCACGGCAACGAGCGCGACCTCGACGTGCACGAGATCTCGTGGCGCCGGGTCCTGGACGTCAACGACCGCGCGCTGCGCAACGTCGTCATCGGGCTCGGGACGGCCCAGGACGGGGTGCCCCGCCAGTCCGGCTTCGACATCACCGCCGCCTCCGAGGTCATGGCCGTCCTGGCGCTGTCCACATCGCTGGCCGACATGCGCCGCCGGCTGGGTGCGATCGTGGTCGGCTTCGACACCTCCGGCGAGCCGGTGACCGCCGAGGACCTCCGGGGGGCCGGTGCCATGGCCGTCATCCTGCGCGACGCGCTCCAGCCCAACCTGCTCCAGACCCTCGAGAACACGCCGGTCCTCGTGCACGCCGGTCCGTTCGGGAACATCGCCCACGGCAACTCGTCGGTCGTGGCCGACCAGATCGGCATCCACACGGGCGACTTCCTGATCACCGAAGCCGGGTTCGGCGCCGACATGGGCGCCGAGCGATTCTTCAACATCAAGTGCCGCGTATCCGGCCTGGTGCCCGATGCCGCCGTGGTCGTGACGACGGTGCGGGCGATGAAAGCCCACGCCGGCAGCCACCGGATCGTGTCCGGCCGGCCACTTCCCCCCGCACTGCTGGCCGAGAACCCGGACGACGTGCGCGCCGGCGCCGCCAACCTCATCAAGCAGGTCGAGAACGTGCGGCTCCACGGGGTGACGCCGGTCATCGCCATCAACGCCTTTCCGGACGACTTCCCGAGCGAATACGACGCCATTCGCGAGATCGCCGCGTCACTGGGCGTCCGGTGCGCCGTCACCACCCACTTCGCCCACGGCGGGGCCGGGGCGAGGGATCTGGCGGAAGCCGTGTCCGAGGCAGCCGAGGAGCCCGGCTCGTTCTCGTTCCTCTACCCGTCGGAGGCACCGCTTCGGGACAAGATCGGAGCGATCGCCACCCGCGTGTACGGCGCCGACGGCGCCGACTACTCCCGGGGCGCGGCCCGGGCACTCGACCGGTTCGAGTCCCACGGGTTCGGCGGTCTCTCGGTGTGCATCGCCAAGACCCACCTGTCGATCTCCTCGGACCCGTCGCTCAAGGGTGCCCCCACCGGTTGGCGCCTGCCGGTCCGCGAGGTGCGGCTGTCGGCCGGTGCCGGGTTCATCTACGCCATCTGCGGCGACATGCGGACCATGCCCGGCCTCGGGTCGCAACCGGCGGCCTTCGACATCGACTTGGACGAGAACGGCGAGATCGTCGGGCTCTACTGAGGCCGACCCCCACACCGGCCCAGGCCCAGGCCTACGCCACCCAGCTGCTCGCGTCGCTGTAGTCACCGGGCCGGAGGCCCGGGCGTCAGTGCGGAAACGGCTCGGCGGCGGCCGACAGCTCCTCCTCGGCGAGGTGGACCTCCTCGGGCGTTCCCTCACGGTGGGGCGAATGGCCGTCGAGAGCGACGGCGGCCACCACCGTGCCGATGCCCACGAGCACGGCGCCGATCAGGAACGCCAACCGGTAGCCGTCCGTGAGGGCCACCTTCGTCGGATGGCCCGCCCCCTCGAGGGCGTGGCTGCGTCCGGTCGCCACCGCGCTGAGCACGGCCAGGCCGAGGGCGGACGCCATCTGCATCGACACGTTGACGATGCCCGATCCGAGCCCGGCATCGGCCACGGGCACGTCGGCCATGGCGATCGACAGCAGCGGGGCGAACGCCGTGCCCGCGCCCAGGCCGATCAGCAGGAACGCCGGCAGCATCACCGACACGTAGGGCGTGGTCGTGCCCAGTGTGGTCAGCAGCAGGAGCCCGACTGTGCCGGCCACCATGCCGGGGATCAGCACCCGCTTGTCGCCGAACCGGGTCACCAGGCGGGCGGTGATCCCCGCCGACAGGATCCCCATGGTGACCGACATCGGCAGGAACGCCAGGCCGGTCTGGACCGGCGTGTACCCGAGCACGCCCTCGAGGTAGAGGGCGCCGAGGAAGAACGTGGTGAACATGCCCGTGGCCAGCATCCCCCGGATGACGCTGGACCGGGTCAGCGTGGGGATCCGGAGGATCCGCAGCGGCATGATCGGGTTGGCGAGGCGGGACTCGAGGAGGAAGAACCCGACGAGGAGCGCCACCGAGGCCGCGCCGAATCCGAGGGTGTGGGCGGACAGCCAGCCGTACTCGGTGGTGGTCGAGATGGCGTAGATCCCGAGCATGAGCGACACCGTGACCAGTATCGAGCCGGTGACGTCGACGCCGTTTCGGATGCCCAGCCCCACGTTCTCCACGATGAGGACCCGGCCGAACACGAACGTGAACAGCCCGATGGGGACATTGATGAAGAAGATCCAGTGCCAGTTGAGCGCCTGGGTCAGGATCCCGCCGACCAGCAGCCCGATCGACCCGCCCCCCACGGCGACGAAGATGTAGGCGCTCATGGCTCGCGACCGCTCGGCCGACTTCGGGAACTCGGTGACGATGATGGCGATGATCACCGACGAGGAGAAGGCGCCGCCGATCCCCTGGAAGAAGCGTCCCACTACGAGCATGGTCTGGCTCTGGGCCACCCCGCAGGCGATCGACGACAGGGTGAACAGGACGATCCCGGACAGGAAGACCTTGCGTCGGCCGACGAGGTCACCGAGTCGGCCGGCCATGAGCAGGAAGCTCCCGAAGCTGATGAGGAAGGCGGTCACCACCCAGGTCAGGCCGGAGGCGGTGAAGTGCAGGTCCTTCTGGATGTCGGGCAGCGCCACGTTGACGATCGACGAGTCGAGCGCATTCATGAACATGGCCAGGCAGACGACCACCAGCGCCCACCACCGGACCCGGGCCGACCGGGACGCGCCGGCAGACGCCGGCGGAGCGGTCGGGGTCATCCCCCCAGTGTACGGCCCGACCCGGAGCGGCCGGTCACGACGCCGGCCGGTCCCGCCCGTCCTTGCCCGGCCCGCGGACCGGTGCAACACTCCGCCGATGGAGACACCCAGTTCCGTCGCCGCCCGCCGCACACTGCGTGGCGCGATCGCCATCGTCGCCCTGGCCGGTGCGCTGGCCGGGTGCTCGTCCGCGTCGACGACGGGCACGACGACGACCTCGTCCGGGGCCGCCACGACCTCGTGCGCCCGCCCGACGGTAGCCGTCCACGGCGTGCCGGTCACCGGGGTCCCCGCCGACTGGAACATCACGTCCTTCGACGGGACGGTCATCCGGGCCCACTGGTTCCCCCTGACGGACTATCGGCCCCAGACCGCCGCCGGGCCGCACCCGACGGTCCTGATGGGGCCGGGCTGGAGCCTGCCGGGCGACACCGACACCACCGGGCAGGGCATCCTGGGCGGCGCGCCGATCAAGGACCTCCTCGACGCCGGCTACAACGTCCTGACCTGGGACCCGCGTGGCTTCGGTCAGTCGGGCGGCATCGCCGAGGTCGACGGCGCGGCGTTCGAGGCCCGTGACGTGAGCTCGCTCATCAGCTGGGTCGCCACCCGGCCAGGCGTGCAGCTCGACGGTCCCGGCGACCCGCGCATGGGCATGGTCGGCGGCTCCTACGGAGGTGGGATCCAGCTGGTGACGGCGGCCACCGACTGCCGGGTCGACGCCATCGTGCCGACCATCGCCTGGCACTCGCTCGGCACCAGCCTGTACAAGGCGGACACGGTCAAGACCGGGTGGTCGGGCATCCTCTCCAACCTGAGCGGGGGTGACCACGTGGATCCCATGGTGACCGCGTCGGCCGTCTCCGGTCGGACCACCGGGACGATCACCGCCGCCCAGGCGGCCTGGTTCCTCACCCGCGGCCCGGCCACCCTCGTCCACCGGATCACCGTGCCGACCCTGATCATCCAGGGCACGGTGGACACCCTGTTCACCCTCCAGGAGGGTGTCGAGAACTACGAGGTACTGCGCGCCTCCGGCACGAAGACAGCCATGCAGTGGTTCTGCGGCGGCCACGGGGTGTGCCTCACCGACCCCGGCGACACCGCGGCGTCGGGGCAGGCGTCGTTGGCCTGGCTCAAGCGCTACGTCCAACGCGACACCTCGACCGACACCGGCCCGGGCTTCGCCTTCGTCGACCAGAACGGGACGTCCTACTCGGCCCCCTCCTACCCGCTGCCGGAGACCGTGCCCTTCACCGGCTCCGGCTCCGGCACCCTGCCACTGGTGCCGACCGGAGGCGCCGGGCCGGTCACCTCGGTCCCCACCGACCAGCAGCTCGGGTCGTTGGTGGCCGGGATCACCCCGGCGCCGGCCACCAACGCGGTGGACGTGCCGATCACCGTGGCGAAGGCGGGGGTCGTGGTCGGCGCACCCCGGCTCTCGATCACCTACTCGGGCACCGTGCCGGCCCACACCCGGCCCACCCGGGTCTTCGCCCAGCTGGTCGACACCGCCACCGGGATCGTCCTCGGCAACCAGATCACCCCGATCGCCGTGACGCTCGACGGCCACGCCCACACGGTCACCGTCCCACTCGAGATCGTCGCCTACACGGCCACGCCGGCCAGCCACCTGGAGCTGCAGCTGGTGGCCACCACCACGGCCTACGCCGTGCCCCAGCTCGGCGGGTCGGTGGCGTTCTCGACCGTGCGGGTGGCGCTGCCGGTCTCCACCCTGACGCCAAAGGCCTGAGGGGGCCGGACCGGGTCGGGCCCGGATCCGGGCCCGACCCGGCACGTTGCCCCTGGACCCAGTGACAATGGTCACCCGTACCATTTCGTCGCTACGGTGTTCCCCTGAGCGACTGCGGGTGACGGGCACCCGGCGAACGTCCAGTTCAGCGAGGTGCCCGGGGCATGCCGAGCCCGAGCCACGCGATGATGTCCCGCTGGATCTCGTTGGTGCCGCCGCCGAAGGTGAAGATCGTCTGGGCGCGGGCCCGGTGCTCGAGCCGGCCGCCGAGCACCGCTCCGGGCGAGCTCGCGGCCAGGTAGCCCGCCTGGCCCACGATCTCCCCGAGGATCCGGTAGGCCTCGAGGGCGAACTCGCTCCCGTAGACCTTGGTCGCCGACGCGTCCGCCGGGTTGAGCCCCTTGTCGGCCGCCCACGCCACCTTCCAGTTGATGAGCTTCAGGTACTCGGCCCGGGCCCACAGGCGGGCCAGCTGCACCTGGACCCACTCCTGGTCGATCACCCGTCGACCGTCGGCCAGCCGCTCCTGCTGCGCCCACGCCCGCACGTCGGCCAGGTCCCGCAGGATTCCCGACACCGGGCAGATCGCCACCCGCTCGAAGTTGAGCTGGTTGGTGATGAGCGTCCACCCGCCGTTCTCCATCCCCACCAGGTTGGCCGCCGGCACCCGTACGTCCTCGTAGAAGGTCGAGCTGGTGAACTCGCCCGCCACCGTGGCGAGCGGGGTCCAGCTGAACCCGGGGGCGTCGGTCGGCACGATGAAGACCGAGAGCCCCTTGTGCTTGGGGACGTCGGGGTCGGTCCGGACCGCCAGCCATACGTAGTCGGCGTACTGGATGGCGCTGGTGTAGAGCTTCTCGCCGTTGATCACGTACTCGTCGCCGTCGCGGACGGCACGGGTCCGCAGCGACGCCAGGTCGGTGCCGGCGGTGGGTTCGGTGTACCCGATGGCGAAGTGGACCTCTCCCCGCAGGATGGCGGGCAGGAACCGCTCCTTCTGCTCGTCGGTCCCGAGCTGCATGATGGCCGGGCCGACGCTGTTCAGGGTCAGGAGAGGAAGGGGGACACCGGCCCAGTGCGACTCCTCGACGAAGATCATCTGGTCGATCGGCCCACGGCCGTGGCCGCCGAACTCCACCGGCCAGCCGATGCCGAGCCAGCCGTCACCCCCCATCCGGCGGATGGTGTCGACGTAGTCGGGCCGCCCGCCGTCGGGACCGGATGCGGCCAGGTCGGCGAAGTACGTCCGCAATTCGGCCTGGAGCTCGAGCTGGTCGTCGGTCAGCGCCAGGTACACGTCGGGTCTCCCATGGGTCCGGACGATACCAACACGGCCGGCGTGCGGTACCGTCCCCTGCCATGAGCGACTCCACCGCACCCACCACCCCCGACGTGCTCTTCGACGTCTCCGGCAAGACCGTCGTCGTCACCGGCGGCACCCGGGGCATCGGCCGCATGATCGCCGGGGGATTCGTGGCCGCCGGCGCCGAGGTGGTCATCGCCTCGCGCAAGGCCGACGCGGTGGCGGCCGCGGTGGCCGACCTGTCCGCCTACGGGATCTGCACGGGCCTTGCCGCCGACCTCTCGACCGAGGAGGGGGCACGGGTGTTCGCCGAAGCGGTGGGCGCCGACCACGACCGGGTCCACGTGCTGGTCAACAACGCCGGGGCCACATGGGGCGCGCCGCTCGCCGAGCACGACACGGCGTCGTGGGAGCGGGTGCTCGACCTGAACGTCCAGGGGGTGTTCCACACCACCAAGTTCTTCCTGCCGATGCTCCACGCGGCGGCGACCGCCGAGGACCCGGCCCGGGTGATCAACATCGGGTCCATCGACGGGATCCACGTCCCGGTGCTCGAGTCGTACTCGTACTCGTCGTCGAAGGCGGCGGTGCACCAGCTCACCCGGCACCTCGCCCGCCACCTGGCGCCCGGGATCACTGTCAACGCCGTGGCCCCGGGACCGTTCGAGTCCAAGATGATGGCGGCGACACTCGACGCCTTCGGCGAGCAGATCGCCGCCTCGGCACCGCTCCGGCGGATCGGCCGCCCCGACGACATGGCCGGCGTTGCCCTGTTCCTGGCGTCCCGGGCCGGCTCGTACCTGACGGGCGCCGTCATCCCCGTCGACGGGGGCATCGCCACCGTCGGCTGATGCCCACGTCCGGACGCCTGACCGGCGCTCGGCGGCCGTCCGGGCACGGATTCCGACCAGTTCGCGCTCAATATCCGGCGCGACCTGTCCGATACCGACTGGAGGTGGGGCCGCGCGGGCCACCACCGCGTCCGGAGGTAGGGGCATGCGCACGAGGTCGAACAGGGGACGAGGGCTGTCCGCCCTCGTCGCGTCCGGGCTGGCCGCAGGCCTGGCGGCGGGGCTCGCCCTGGGCACGGCCTGGTCGGGGACCGCCGTCGCCGCCGTCGCTCCCCGTGCCTCCCTCCCCTCGACCGTGGCCGACGGCTACTGGCTGGTGACCCCCGCCGGCGGCGTCGAACCGTACGGGGTGCCGGCCCTGGGTGCACCGGCCGGGCCGCTCAACCAGCCAGTGGTCACTGCCCAGGTCACCCGCGACCGGGCCGGCTACTGGCTCGCCGCCAGCGACGGCGGCGTGTTCAACTACGGCGACGCCAAGTACTACGGCTCGACCGGCAGCATCCGGCTCAACAAGCCGATCGTCGCCATGGCCACGACGGCCGACGAGCACGGGTACTGGATGGTCGCATCCGACGGCGGGATCTTCGCCTTCGGGGACGCCGCCTTCTACGGTTCGACCGGGGACCTCGTGCTCAACAAGCCGATCGTCGGCATGGCCCGCACCCTCGACGGCCGGGGCTACTGGCTGGTGGCCTCGGACGGCGGCGTGTTCTCCTTCGGCGACGCCGTCTTCCACGGGTCCACCGGGAACCTCACGCTGGCCCAGCCGATCGTCGGAATGGCCGGCACCCCCGACAGCGGCGGGTACTGGATGGTCGCCTCGGACGGCGGGGTCTTCGCCTTCGGCGACGCTGCCTTCCACGGGTCGGCGGCCGGCACCACCGGCGAGCCGATCGAGCGGCTGGTGTCGACCAGCGACGGCAACGGCTACTGGATCCTCGCCCAGAACGGCACGGCGGAGGCCTTCGGCGATGCCGCCGGCTCGACCCCCCCGTCGCAGGCGCTGATGTTCCGACCGGTGACCCCGGGCGACAAGGCCGTGCTGTACGCCTTCCAGCAGCTGGGCAAGCCCTACATCTGGGGCGGCAATGGACCCGTCGGGTACGACTGCTCGGGTCTGACGCTCGCCTCGTGGACGCAGGGGGCCGGCATCACCTTCGCCCGGGTGGCCAACGATCAGTACCACACGGCCGGCGTACCGATCGCCTTGAACCAGCTCCAGGCGGGCGACCTCGTGTTCTGGGGGTCGAACACCTCCGACTGGACGACCGTGTACCACGCCGCCCTCTACGTGGGTGGCAACTGGATCGTCGAGTCGACCGGGAACCAGGTCCAGCTGAACGCCGTCGCCCAGTGGGGCATGTCCGACGTGATGCCGAACGGGCGTCGCCCCTGACGGACGGGCCCGGGCGTCAGTGCACGGGCAGCAGCACCGAGGCAGACCCGAGGTCACCCGATGCCGTGCGGACCCTGAAGGTGAGCGTCCACGTGCCAGCCACCGGGAGCACCACGTCGGTCGCGTAGTAGTGCCCGGGACCGCTGAGGTGCAGTGCCACTCGCAGCGGCGCGCGGCCCGACGACGGCAGTCGGAGCACGGCGTCGAGCGCGAGGACCGCTTCGGGGGTGCCGGCAGCGCTCAGCAGGTAGACGTGGACCTCGTTCCCGATCCCGGCCCGTGCCGGGTCCACGATGGCGTTGACCTGCACCCCGACCATGGTCACCGATGCGGTGAACGGGAGCCCGACCGCCTGTCGGGCCGGGACGTCGTTCACCAGAGCCGCCGTCACACCCACCACCGCCAGCACCAGGGCGAGTTCGGCCATCACCGTCCGGGAGAGCCGACCGGCCCGCACGGGATCCGGAGCGGCGCCGGAATCCACGGCAGCCGGGGGCCGGCGCAGGCCCCACGAACCGTGGACCAGCCGACGGCTGGCCGCGCCGAGCCCGACGAGCAGTGCCACCAGGAGGACCTTGACCACCAGGGTCCGGCCGTACGGGGTGTGGATCAGCGCATACCGGCTCCCTACCTGCCGGACCGCCTGGACGGTGCCGCTCACGAAGACAGCGGCCGCTGCGCCGAGCAGCCAGGCCGAGACGGTACGGGCGAGTGCCGCCGGCGGCGCGGGCCGGTCATCCGCTGCCGGCCGAACGAGGACCGCCGCCAGCAGCGCCAGGCCACCGACCCAGACCGACCCACCGGCGAGGTGGACGATGTCGAGCGCCAGACCCAGTGCCGGCGCGGTCCCGGTCGCCGCATGCCCGGCAAGGGCGGTGGCGACCACCAGCGCCGATCCGAGGGTCACCACGCCGGCCGTCACCCAGCGCGGACGGCGTCCGGAGCCGCCCGGGCCCCGACGCACCCCGGCCAGCACGGGGACGAACGCCACGAGCAGCACCACCCGAAGGGCCTCGGCCCGGCCGAACCTGGTCCGGAGCACCTCGCCCACCAGCGATGGGCGCACCGCGTCCCCGAGCGGGAGGAGCGCGCCGTAGACACCCTCGACCACGATGCCGGCCGCAGTGGCGATCAGCGCGACTCCCCACGCAACCCACAGGATCCGTCCCACCCGGCGGTTGGGCCCGGCCGGAGCCCAAGCCACTGCCACCAGTAGCGACAGGCCGACCAGGGTGAGGAGCCCGGCCAGGCCCACCCAGCGGAGCACGCCGGCCACGGCGCCGACCCCCGAGGCCCCGGACTCGGTGGCGAGGGCGCCGGCGAGCACCGATGCCCGCACCGCACCCCGGTCGGACCCCACCGAGAACACGTACGCCCCGTGCACCGGGTGCCCGTCGTCGGAGATCACCCGCCATGCCACCACGTACGATCCCCGCCCGAGGTCCGGCGCCAGCCCGACGGCCACCGCGTGGCCGTCGCCGGCGGGGTGGGAGGCGGTCCCGTCGTCCACCCGTCCGCCACCGGGGCCGAACACGCGGAGCGACCCCGCGTCCACGGTCACGACGTCGTCGAAGTGGAGCACGGCCCGAGCGGGCGGGGTGAGCAACACCGACGACGCCGCCGGATCGGTGGCGACCAGCCGGGCATGGGCGCTCGCGGTGCCCGAGGCCATCAGGAGCAGGACGAGCACCGCCACCGCCCCGAGCAGCACCCGGCCGGTCCACCCCGTGCTGCGGCTCACCATGGGGTGGGGAACGACCTGGGCATCCGGCTCCGCATCGACTCGTCGTGGGGCGGGGTCCGGGGTGCGGTCCGTCAGGCGACGACGCCACGGGGGGCCAGCGGGACCCAGCCGGCTCCATGATGGCAGTACCGGACGTCCGGACGGTGCCACCGGGTGCGCGGTGGGTGCGTCTCACACCCGGGTGAGGCAGCTCCCGGTGTCCCATCCGGAGACGGACCTCGGCAGGTAGGGACCGATCACGCACGGGTCGACCGGCCGCCCGTACAGGAAGCCCTGGGCGACGTGGCAACCGCGGAGACCGAGCTCGACGGCCTGGCCGGGCCGCTCGATCCCCTCGGCCACGATCTCGAGGCCGAGCGTGCTCCCGAGGGCGACGATGGCTTCGACGATGGCCCGGTCATCGGGGTCGGTCTCCAGGTGCTCGATGAAGCTGCGGTCGATCTTGAGGGCCTCGACCGGTAGCCGCTTGAGGTAGCTGAGCGACGAGTACCCGGTCCCGAAGTCGTCGATCGAGAGATGGACACCGAGCGATCGCAGCGTCCGCAGGATGGCGATGGCCGCAGCCGGGTCGCGCAGCAGGGCGCCCTCGGTGATCTCGAGCCACAGGCGGTCCGCCGGGAACCCGGTGTCTTCCAGGACGGACACCACCAGCTCGCAGAAGCCGGGCTCGGTGAGTTGCTGAGGCGAGATGTTCACCGACATGGCCGGGCGCCTGCAGTGTGCCCCGGCCGTGGCACCGCCCGCGGTCCATGCCGCGCCCTGGCGACACGCCTCGCGCAGGACCCACGAGCCCAGGTCCACCATCAGTCCGCACTCCTCGGCCAGATCGACGAACTCCGCCGGGGGCAGCAGGCCGCGGGTCGGGTGCTGCCAGCGCACCAGGGCCTCGGTCCCGATCACGGCCAGTCGGGCCACGTCGACGAACGGCTGGTAGTGGAGCACGAGCTGCGACTCCTGGATCGCCCGGTGGAGCTCGTTCGAGGTGCGCAGGCTCCTCCCGGCGTCGTCGTCGGCGTCGGGCGAGTAGACGACATAGCGACCCGGGCCCGACCGCTTGGCCTGGTACATGGCGATGTCGGCACTGCGCAGGAGTGCGGAGGGGAGCATCGATGCGGACGTGGACACGGCGATCCCGATGCTCAAGGAGACGAACTGCTCGAAGTCGGCCTCGGACACGGGTGTCGCCATCGACTTGCGGAGACGGTTGACGATCTCCGGGACGTCGTCTTCCGACTCGACCTCGCACAGCACGGTGAACTCGTCGCCGCCGAACCGCGCCAGCATGTCCTCGGGACGGAGGGTGTTGCGCAGCCGCTGTCCCACCCGCTGGAGCAGGCGGTCGCCGGCATCGTGACCGATGCCGTCGTTCACCAGCTTGAACCGGTCGAGATCCAGGAACATGAGGGCGATGTGTCGCCCCTGCCCCTCGGCGCGGGCCAGTACCAGGTCGAGGTGCTCCATGAACAGCTTGCGGTTGGGGAGCCCGGTCAGCGGGTCGGTCACCGCATTGCGGGCCAGCTGCTCGCGCAGTGCCCGGCGCTCGGTGATGTCCTCCACCTGCCCGATCATGTACGCCGGCTCGCCCTGGGCGTTGCGCACCACCGAACCGTTCAGGGACACCCAGGCGACCCGGCCGTCCGAGCGGACGCTGCGCCGCTCCATGTGGAAGCGGTCCCGCTCGCCGCTCACGAGCCGATCGATGAGCAGGCGTGCGTCCGCTCGGTCGTCCGGGTGGGTGAGGTCGCTGACGGCCATGCCGACCATCTGCTCCCGGCCGTAGCCGTGGATCTCGGCATAGGCCCGGTTGACCTCGAGGAAGCGTCCGTCGAGGCCGACCTTGGAGATTCCGATCGGCGCCTCCTCGAAGAGCTGCTGGTTGCTGGCCGCCCCCTTCACCACCTCGCGCTCGGCCATGGCGAACCGGTGCATCCCCCAGGCGATGGCCTCGCCCAGCACGACGCACATCGGCACGACGAAGATCGCCGAGCCGAGGCCGAGTGACGACATGCGCCCGGGCGTGGCGAACAGCGGCAGGACGTAGGCGACGGCCAGCAGCGGCGCCAGCCGCAGCGCGGTCCAGCGCGGCAGGGCCAGGCCGACGAGGGCGAAGATCACCACGAACGTCACCGAGTAGTTGAACGGGTTGCGGTCGGCGAACACCCAGGTCGTGTCCACGGCGGCGAAGGCGAAGGGGACCACCGCCAGCACGGTCCACCGCCCGAATCGGGCCCAGGGGAACCACCATGCCGTGAACCCGACGGCGAGCGACACCCCGCAGCTGGCCAGCAGGGCCGACGACGAATGCCGGCCGGGAACGGCCAGGTCGGACACCATGAGGAGGATGCTGCAGGCCACCAGGGCGAGCGCAGCGATGCGCCCGCACAGGACGCGACTGAGGGTGCCGTCGTCCTCCGACTGATCCGGGTCCGCCTCCGGGAGCCATTCCACACCAGAGCATCGACACTCCCGCACCCCAACTTGAACCGGCGTCACGCACCACCTGTGGCGTTCTCCCTGGTGGGCGGCGGTTTCCGCCTGGGGGCGGGACCCGGATCCCGGTCGGCGCACCGAGGCGGTACCGTGCCGGGAAGGCTCGCGGGACCGCACCGACCCGCACCCGCCCGACCCGCCCGCACGAGGAGACTTCCCATGAGCACCTTCCCCTACGCCGATCGCGTTCCGGTCCACCGCACCCTGCCCGAGAACGGCACGCCGCGGGCCGAGGTGCTCGAGGTCCTGCGGTCGATGGCGGTCGAGGAGGACCGGTCGTGGGAGTCGGGCCGCTGCTCGGGCACCATGTACTGCGGCGACCACGACCACTACGACTTCCTCAACGAGGCCTTCTCCCTGTTCTCCCACGTGAACGTGCTCCAGCGCGACATGTGCCCGAGTGCGACCCGCTTCGAAGCCGAGGTCATCGCCATGACCCTCGACCTGCTCCACGCAGAGGCGGTCACCGACACCGAGCCGGTGGGCCTGGTGTCGTCGGGGGGTACCGGCAGCATCTGCCACGCTCTGCTCGCCTACCGGGACCACGCCGCCGCCACCCGGGGCGTCACCGGACCGAACGTGATCAAGCCGGAGACCGCGCACCCCGCGTTCGACAAGGCGTGCCACCTGTTCGGGATCGAGCTGCGGGTGGCTCCCGTCGACCCGGTCACCACGCGCGTGGACACCGACTGGGTCGCCGGCGCCGTCGACGACCGGACCATCGCCCTCGTCGGCTCGGCGTGCAACTACGGCTACGGCACCGTCGACCCCGTCGAGGCACTCTCCGACATCGCACTCGAGCACGGCATCGGCCTGCACGTCGACGCCTGCCTCGGGGGCTGGATCCTGCCCTTCGGCCAGGAGCTCGGCTACGACATCCCCGTCTTCGACTTCCGTGTGCCCGGCGTCACCTCCATCTCGGCCGACACCCACAAGTACGGCTATGCGCTGAAGGGCACGTCGGTGCTGTCGTTCCGGGACAAGGCACTGCGCAACGCCCAGTACTTCTTCAACACGGAGTGGACCGGGGGCAAGTACTGCTCGCCCGGAATGGACGGCTCGCGGTCGGGCGGCCTGCTGGCGGCCACCTGGGCATCGATGGTCCAGCTCGGCCGCGAGGGCTACCGGCGCTACGCCGAGCAGATCTTCGCCACGTCGGCCACCATGCAGGCTGCCGTGCGCAGCCATCCCGAGCTCCGCATCCTGGGCGACCCGTCGTTCCTGTTCAGCTTCACGTCGGACGCGTTCGACATCTACCACGTGAACGACGCCATGCGGGAGCGTGGCTGGCGGTTCAACGGCCAGCAGTACCCCAACGCGCTCCACATGGCCGTCACCCGACCCCAGACCCAACCCGGCGTGGCCGAGGACTTCGCCGCCGACCTGGCCGAGGCCGTGGCCTATGCCACCGGGCGCACCGACGCGCCCCGGTCCGGTGCCGTCTACGGCGGTGTCGCCGGGGGCATGACCGACGAGGCGGACGAGTTCATCCGGATGATGATGGGCCAGATGATGGACGCCCAGCAGTCGATCCCGGGCGATGCCTGAGGCGGTGGTCCGCACCGCCACCGCACGGGGCGACGACCGCTGGGTGCTCGCCGTCGACCTCGGCACCGGGGGACCCAAGGTCGGCCTGGTGTCGCTCAACGGGGTGATCGCCTGGCACGAGCACCATCCCGTCCCCACCCAGGTCGGCCCCGGGGGCGAGGCCACCCAGGATGCCGGGCTGTGGTGGACCCTGGTCACCGACGCGGCCCGGCGGGCCCTGGCCTCGGGTGTCGTCGCCCCCGCCGACGTCGTCGCGGTATCCTGCACCGGCCAGTGGGCGAGCACCGTGCCGGTCGATGCCGGCGGCCTGCCCGTCGGTCCGTGCCAGCTGTGGTCCGACACCCGGGGGGCGCCGCACTCCCGGGCCGTCATTGGCGGCCCCGTCGCCGGCTACGCCCCGGCCGCCGCCTTCCGGTGGATCCGGCACACCGGTGGCGCCCCGTCGACCTCCGGCGCCGACCCGATCGGTCACATCCTGCACCTCGAACGCGACGAGCCCGAGGTGGCCCGAGTCGCCCGGTGGTACCTCGAGCCGGTCGACTACCTGTCCATGCGCTTCACCGGGACCGCCGCGGCCACGCCCGCATCGATGGCCGGCGCATGGCTGACCGACAACCGGACGGCCGACCCCCTCGCCTACGACCCCGTGCTGGTGGCCGCGGCAGGCGTGCCGGCCCACAAGTTGGCGCCCCTCGGGCCCACCGGCGGCGTCGTCGGCACCGTGCGTCCCGACGTGGCGGCCGACCTCGGCCTTCCCGCCGGCGTGGTGGTGGTATCCGGGACCCCGGACCTCCACTCGGCATGTGTCGGCTCGGGCGCCGTGCTGGCGTTGCAGGCCCACGTGGCCGTCTCCACGACGAGCTGGTTCAGCTGCCCCTTCCCCCGCAAGAAGACCGATGCCATGCGCCAGATGGCCACGGTGCCCGGGATCCTTCCCGGACTGCGGCTGGTGGCGAACAACCAGGAGTCAGGGGGCCGGGCGCTCGAATGGTTGCGCGACTGCCTGGACGGGCCCGACGCCGTCCGGCAGACGCCCTTCGACGAGATCACCGAGCTGGCCGCCACGGCCGCGCCGGGCAGTGGTCGACTCATGTTCACGCCGTGGCTGGCCGGCGAGCGCTCCCCCGTGGACGACCGCCTGGCCCGCGGCGGCTTCCACAACCTGTCGCTCCGGTCGACCCGTGCCGACCTGGTGCGGTCGGTGCTCGAGGGGGTCGCCCTCAACTCCCGATGGCTGGCCCGCTCGGTCGAGCGGTTCGTCGGACAGCCGCTCGGCACGATCCGGGCCATCGGCGGTGGCGCCTCGTCGGCACTGTGGTGCTCGATCTACGCCAGCGTGCTCGACCGGCCGGTGGAGCAGGTCGCCGACCCGGTGCTGGCCAACCTCCGCGGGGCGGCCCTGATCGCCGGACTGGCCCTCGGTGCGGTGCAGCCCGGGGAGATCCGCCGGCTGGTGCCGGTGGCCGCCACCCACCTACCCGACCCCGACGCGGCGGCCGTCTATGACCAGCTGGCCGCCGAGTTCCCCCGGCTGTACAGCGCCCAGAAGCGGACATTCGCCGCCCTTGGGCAACGGTGAGGCCCGGTGCTCGTGATCGCAGGCGGTGGACTGTACGCGCTGTGACCGTGTTCCACCCGGACGGTGGCCGGAGCAGTCGTTCGGGGACACACCGGTTCGTCGCTCGGCACCTGGGGACGACGTGCGTCCCGGTCGCTGCGGCTCAGCTCCCGGCGCCCCGGGGTGTCCAGACCACGCCGCCGGCCAGGTGCCCCTGGGTGCAGCAGTTGTAACCCCCGACGACGAGCACACTGGTGCCGGTCCATACCCCGATGGCGTCTGCCCGCTGGGTCGCCGGTTCGTTGTCCGCCGGGCTGCTGCTCCGGTTGGGGGCGCTGGGATCCACGGGAGCAGTCGGGAGCACTGTCCATACGCGGGTGATCGGGTCGTAGGCGGCGGCACCTGGACCCGGCACGGGCCAGGTGTCCCCCCCTCGGGGTCCGGCGGCACCGCCGATGACATAGAAGAAGCGGCCGCTCCACACGCCGGTCGGCCGCTCCTTGGCGCGCAGGGGCGACAGCGGGAGGGCCTGCCAGGTGCCGGTCGACGGGGTGTAGGCGACGCCTTGGCCCACCTGGGATCCGGGCCCGGACTGCCCACCCCAGATGAGCACCTGGGAGCCGGTCCAAACCGCCGCTGCAAATCCCCGGGCCGCCACCGGTGCCCGTGGCAGCCGCACCCACGCGCCGGATGCCGGGTCGAAGCGGGCACCGTCGGCAAGCGGGACCTGGGATGCGTCGAGTCCACCCCACACGAACAATTGCGTCCCGGCCCAGACGACCACAGCCCCTTGCCGGGTGCTCAACCCGGAGTTGGGCAGGATTCGCCAACTGTCGGACCCCGGGCTGTAGTCCAGGAACTGCTCGACCCCCGGCGTCGAACCCTCGGTGGGCACTGACGACCAGACCAGCAGATCGGTCCCGGTCCAGAAGCTCTCATGGGTCCAGCCCGCCAGCGGCACGGGCAACGGCGCGATGTGATGCCACGACCCGGTCGTCGGATTCCACGCTGCCCCGTCGGTGGCCGGCGAGGCGTTGTGCTGGGCGCCGTCAGGGCTGGCCATACCTCCGGCCACCACCATCTCCGTGCCGGTCCACGTGCCGGCGGCTCTGCCCCGACGCGTGAGGGGGGGTTCCGGCAGGCGGCTCCAGGTAGCGGAGGCCGGGTCGTAGACCGCCAGGTCGACGGTGCCCACGTCGTCGCAGCACCCCCCTCCGCCGACCAGCAGGTTGGATCCGGTCCAGCCCCAGGGGATGTCGGCCGAGACCGGTGCGGCCGGGGTCAGCCGCCAGGCGCCGGAATCGGCCGGAACGGTCGTCGGAGGGGCCTGCGTGCTCGACGTCGTCGCCAGCTTGGGCCGGGTGGTGGCGGAAGGAGTGGAACCGCATGCCGCCAGGACCACGACCAGCGTGAGGCAGGCCGCGGCCGCACGGGACCGACACATCCGTGATCCTGGCAGAGCGCCCATGCACACCTCCGGCAATTCGCCCACCCCTGTCCCGTTGCCAGCCATGCTGGTCGCCGTGGGCCTCCGACGGCAGAGGCGAACGTCCTGATCGCCCGTTCCGGTCGGGTGACCAGGGCGATGCGGCGACCGGCCTCGAGCAGCGCCTCGGTGCACTCGGCCAGGTCGGTTCGGGCAACGAGGGTCCTTTCCGCCGACCCGACGTCGGCACCTCGCCGGTGGCCTCGGCGGAGCGGAACCCGGGATGGAAGCCGAATCCGCCGTTGTGGACGGGGGCGGCGCCCGGCTCCCCGGTCCGCGGGATGCGTCCCGGGTGAATCACCTGGGCCCGATCGGTCGGCGAAACAGTCGAGGACGTGCAGCCGAGGTCAGGCGGCCACGTGAACCGTCAGAGTGAGGACGCGCGGTGGCCAGAGGCGACGACGCCCACGATCGACGGATCGCTGGCGGCTCCGGCAAAGCCAGCACCACCGAACGCGAACACCCCGCCGTCGGAGGCCACCTGCCAGTAGCCGCCCCCGTCGGGGGTGGCGGCGATGCCCACGATCGGCCTGTTGAGCGCGGTGCCGCCCATCGAGCCGTCGAACGAGGCCGTCCCGAGTGCGAACACCCCGCCGTCGGAGGCCACTTCCCAGTAGCCGCCCCCGGCCGGTGCGGGCGTGACGCCCACGATGTCGCTCACGGACACCCCGAGGCCGGGGAGTGAACCCTCGTACCCCGCATCACCGAACGCGAACACCCCGCCGTCGGCGGCAACTTCCCAGTAGCCGCCCCCGTCGGGGGTGGCGGCGATGCCCACGATCGGCCTGTTGAGCGCGGTGCCGCCCATCGAGCCATGGAACGCGGCATCACCGAACGCGAACACCCCGCCGTCGGATCCGACGAGCCAGTAGGAGCCGTCGGACATTCCCAGCGGGAATGCGAAGGACATGCCGGCGATCGCCGGGGTCGCCTGAAAGCTGGCGGTCACATCGGCACTGCCGGAAGCGAGGGAGGGCTCGAACGCGCCGGCGCCCGGACCTGACGAGAGCTGAAACGCCAGGAGCGCCGTCACCGGGTTCGACGGTCCGCGCACGAAGGCCGGATTGGTCGGGGACCGGCCGATGGAGACCAGTGTCTGGATGACGAGGGCCGTGGAGTTGGGATCGGTCGTCTGCGGTGCGCCCGCCGTGCTCGGGTAGTACGACCAGCCGCCGTCTGCGTCCTGCCCGGCCCCGTAGAAGCGCAGGGTGCTGCTGGCGACGGAAGGAGACAGGGCCCCCTGCGCAGCCACGCCCTGGACGGCCTGCGCGGTCGAGTTCGTGTCCGGACCCGTGTAGTTGGTGGCACTCACGACACAGGTGTCAGTGGCCTGGTCGCTGAACGACCAACCTCCATCGGGACACTGCTGACCGAGCAGGTAGCTGACGGCGCTGCCGATCCTGGATCCGCCCTTGACGCCGGCCACGGCCAACGCCTGGAGTGCCAGGCCCTGTTCGTAATTTCCTGCTGAGTAGTTGACCAGCTGGTTGGCCGTGCCGAACAGGCCACTCGCCTGCTCCGTGGCCAGGAGCCGGGCCACCAGGTTCGTGCCTCCGAAGTCGGTCGGATCGGCCCCACCGGCCTCGGCGTCGAGGATGAGGAGAGCCAGCTGTCCCGGGCCGTCGGCCCCACTCTGGGTCACGTAGCTGTCGACGTTGGCCCGGAGGAAGGCCAGTGCGGACTGCACCCCGGCCGGATCGACCTTGGCCGCCGCCAGGGCGAGGACGGTGTTGGCGGTCAAGCTCAGGCTCGGCGTGTGGGAAGCGCTCGGGATCCACCCCCCGGGGGTGAGTTGGCCGGCGAGCCACTGCGCCGAGGCCTGGGCGGCCGTTGGCTGGGGAAACGCTGGGGCGGCGACCGCGTTCGGTCGGCTCGCTGCCGCGGCAGCGGAGACCGGGACGAAGGCAACGCTCAGGATGACGGCGATGCCGAGTGCCAGGAGGCGGGGACGGTGGTTCATTGCTGCTCGCTTTCCGGGTCCGAACCCGGGAGCTCTCCGGCACCGCGACGCGATGCCGAGCGACCACCGGGCCCCAGACCGTGTGTCTCGACGATGGGAGCCCACCTCGACCAGGTATCCCGGCTCACGGCGACCCTCACGGGCACACCGCCTACGGTTGCGGACCAGCGCCGGAATTTGACCGGCTTCCCCTGCGTCGAGGCACTTCTTTGTTGCGTCGCAGCGAACGTACCACACCGTCAGTCGACCGGCCTCGGGCAGAACCGGGTCGATGTAGGCCTCGACGAGCTCCCCCGGACCGTTGACTGTGTCCTGCAGGTCTGCGCGCACTTGTCTCGGCGATCGGTCAAGCGCCCCAGGTACCACTCGCGCCTGATCCGGTCGGCGACTGCTCGGGGCCCGGAGGCACCCGTCGGTCGATGACGCGCCAGCAACAGGTGCGTCGGGGACACCCTTCTCGCCATCGGGGCGGGACTGAGGTATAGATCTCCTATGCCAGCGGCCGAGGTTCCCACTCCCGAGCTGCCCGAGGCCGAACTCGGTCGGCCGCCCCGAGCGGTCGCCGGAGGCGGTCTCGACAAGCCCTCGCATCGGGTGGCGGGTGCCGCCCTCTCCCTCACCCTTCTCGGCGGCCTCCTCATCCTGGGTGGGTGCTCGGCGACACCTTCTGCCTCCTCCGCCACCTCCGGGGCCGGCACCACGTCATCGACCTGTGCAAGGAAGCCACCGGGGCTCACTCCGGTCACCGGCTCAGCACCGTCCACCCTCCCTGCTTCCCATGACAACGACGTGGGGATGAGGCGGCTCCCCGACTCGTATCCCGATGCGGATGTCGATGCAGTTCAGGCTCCCAAGCCAGGCCCGTGCCGGAAGACCTGACCCCGCCGATTGCCCTCGACGCGGGGTACGGCGCTCAGTGACGGCCGGTGCCGGCGGACGCCCGTGCGGAGCGACGTGGACTGCGGGCGACAACCGGCAAGACAGCGCTCACCGTCGCGGGCCGGTCGGTAGCAGTTCGCGGTCGACAGCCACAGCTCGGTCGAGAGCGCGCGCACAGCCGGCGGCCGGGGCAGGGTGAATCACTGCGGAGATGGTCTTCCGGTCGTGAACGCCAGGGATGGCCGCAGGCTCGCCATCCTGGTGGTAATCGCGGTCGACATCGGAGCTGGCGATGCAGTCCTGACGGTCAACGGTTGACGCATCCGATCCGTCCTCGGCACTACGAACACGCCATGGCTCCCGCTGCCGTTCGCAGGTGGTGCTCCCGTGGGCCGGGAACACATGATCATTGGGTCAGCAGTAGGTCCGGTGCGCTCACTCGTGGCGCATGGCAGCTCCTAGGCAGCCAGTTCGTACGTCTACGTACGTCCTGCAGCTCGGACCCCATCCCTGGATCGTTGACCTGCGCCCGGCGTCCGATGGCGGGGGGAGGTACTTCGTCCTCGCCAATCTCAGCGGGCCAGCATTCGCTTGACCGGGAGGTCGGTCGGCGGAGACCAGGTCGGTCGTGGTCCCGACCGGATGGCGATCCTCTTCGTCCTGGAACCCTCTGCGGCTCTGGCCACGCGGAGCAGTAGCTCTGCAGCTGTCTGGACAGGAGAAGTGGCGGCAGGGCTCGTCGGAGTCCTGGCGATCTCCAGGATTGCACCGCAGGCCGCGGCCCCTTGACCCACGGGGCCAGTTACGGCGGTGGCGACGGCCCGGCGGTGGCGACGGCCCGGCGGTGGCGACGGCCCGGCGGTACGGGGCTCGCCGGACCACGTCGCCGGGGATGTCATCCCCGGCGGCTTGGAGGCACCATATTCACGGCACTTCCATTGACATCAATAAGAATTCATGGCATGGTGACTGTCGTGAATCCGAAGCGGACGTACTCCATGGAGGTCCGGGGGAGGCAGGCCGCCGGCACCCGTCAGCGCATCCTCGGGGCGACGCAGACGCTGTTTGCCGCCAGGGCCGGTGAGTTCACCTTGGAGAACGTCGCCTCAGCCACGGGGACGAGCGTCCGGACCGTCCTTCGTGTGTTCGGGAGCAAAGAAGCCCTCATCCTGGAGGCGATGGGCTCGTTCCGTTCCACCGTGCCGGCGCGGGACGAGCTGCCTCGTACCGTTGGCGAGGCGGTGGCCACGCTCGTGGATGACTACGAGGCGATCGGGGACCGGGTCATCGGAATGCTCACCGAGGAGCACCGGGTCCACGGTCTCGAAGTGGTGGCCGACGAGGGTCGGCAGCGTCATCGGGAGTGGGTCGAAGCGGCGTTCGCCGAGCAGTTGGCTCACGCTCCGTCCCGCGACCGCGCTGCCACCTTGATGGCCGTTCTCGCTGCCACCGACGTCTATGTCTGGAAACTTCTCCGACGCGACCTGGGGCTCGATCGGAAGCAGGCCCAGATCGCCATCGAACGGCTCGTCACCGGCGCACTGACCAACGACAAGGGGGAATGACAGATGGCACGCATCACGTGGGCATGCTGGGACGGTGGAGGGAATCTCACGCCAAGCATCGGCATCGCCCAGGCACTCGAACGACGGGGACACGACGTCCGCTTCCACGGTCGGCCGGAAATGGTCGGACGCGTCGAGGCGGCAGGGCTGACGGCAACTGCGCTGGACAATGCCCGCACGGATCTCGATCGATACGCCTTTCACCCCATGGCAACGGTGTTCGGGTACACGAGCTCACCTGCTGCCGGCGAGGAACTGGTCGCCGTGGTGCACGACGAGGACCCTGACGTGGTGGTCATCGACGCGATGTTCAGCGCGGCGCTCGACGTAGCACCTCGGTTCGACCGACCGACCGCGGTCATGCTCCACACGTTCTTCGACCGGTTGCTGGACGGATGGCGGACCAACTTCGCCATGCAGAGCGAGTCACGCCAACGGGCCGGCTTCGCGGGCCTGCCCGATCTCGACACCCTGTGGGGCGACCGCAACCTGTTTCATGTGAACACACTCGGTGCATTCGACGGGGAGCCGGCCACATCGTGGAAGCACGTCGTCCACGGAGTGCCCGTGTTGACCTCCGAACGTCGAGCCGTGCCGACCCATCTCCCCTGGGACGACGTCGACCCGACCCCCATCGTGCTCCTCAGCCTGAGCACCGTTCCCGAGCAGCGCAGCCCGGAGATGCTGCAGCGCGCCCTCGACGCACTCGGCCAACTCCCCGTGCACGTCGTCGCCACGACGGGCGGCATCGTCGATCCAGGAGAGCTTGTAGCGCCGACGAATGCCTTCCTCGTCACGTTCGCCGATCACGACGCCCTGATGGACCGGGCCGCCCTCGTGCTCGGACATGGGGGCCACGGGACCACCATGCGGGCATTGCGCCACGGGCTCCCCATGGTGGGTCTGCCGGCCAAGGGAGCCGACCAGGCGCTGATCACGAGCCTGATCGAAGAGTGGAACGTCGGCCGGGCACTCCCCGGCGATGCCGGTGCCGACCAGATCGGATCGGCCGTCGAGGCGGTTCTGGCCGACACCCGCTGCCGGACGGCTGCGGAACTACGGTCGCTGGCCTTCGGTGAACTCGACGGTGCCGACATCGCCGCCACCTCGTTGGAGTCACTCCTCTGACAGGTCAGTTTGGGGGCGGCCGCGGGTACTGCACGTGCCGGTCGGTGGTTCTCGGTGCACGCAGGCATCCGGAGATGGCCGCACCCGCAGTCCGTTCGCCGGGACGCTCGCGCCCGACACGTCCGGTGGACCGACCGGACAGCCGCGGTTCGAGAGGGGCGACTGCTGCATCCACACCGTGCGGGACGAACTGCCCGGCTCCCCGCAGGACTGATCCGTCGGCTGCCGTGGGGTCCATACACGCATCGAGCTCCGCTGTCGGCGTCCCGTTGCCGCCCGATGCGCCCGCTCCTCCCTTCCGGACGATGTCACCGACGTGCCGATTCCGGCGCCTCCCCGGCGACCAACGTCCGTGCCCCGGCGCATGGGACGGTCCCCCGCAGGTCCTGGGGATGGTCCTGGGGATCTGCGAAGTCACCCAGGGTGGAATTCGTTCCTCCGGACACGATCACCTGTTGACCATGGAGGTTGGATCCACACAGCTCGGCCAGAGCGAGCGCGTCGACCAGGCCCCCGTCGACCAGGCCCCCGTCGTCCAGGCCTCCGTCGTCCAGGCCCCCGTCGACCACGACGATCCGGACATCTCCCATCGGCCGTCGCGGCACGTCGAAGCACCACTGCCGTCTGCACCGAAACTGGCGCGTTCCTCTCGGCGATGCCAGAAGTGGATCCCTCTCCTGGCGTTCTTCAGGCGATCTGGGGCAACCGGTCCCACAACGTCGCATGTGGACCGCCGTGGGTAGTCTCAGACGGTGACCCGCGTGGCCCCGGTCGGACGCATGTGCTCGGCACTCCTTGTTGCCGGTGTCCTCACGGCAGCCTGTGGATCCGGGACCGGGACTCCGGCAACCCATGGGGCGGCGCCCCACCCGCCCGGAGCGACAGTGTCGGTGCAGACCGAATTTGGCGGGAACGAGACCTTCTGTGCAGGTGGCCCGCTGACGGGCACGATGAGGTACGAGGTCTCCCATGGTGAAGCACGGCTGCAACTCGACGTCGGCGGCCTGCCGGCATCGAGCACGGTAGTGGTCAACTGGCTGAACGACTCGGTGCGGGGGTATGTGGTCGGAGCGTTCTCAACCGACTCGGCCGGGTCGTCGTCGACGTCGTCCGCACGCCTCTACCGGCCTGGCGAGACTCGTGGATCTGAGATCCAGCTGACCTCCTCGGACGCCCAGGGGACGGTGCTCGGGTTGCTGCGACCCTGCGGCTGAGGTGTTCCGGCGCCTGACGTCCCCCGTATCGCAGCTCAGCAGGACCTGTGCCACGTACGTCCCACCGGCCCGGCGACCGCGGCAGGTCCGTCGACGTCCGGTGACGCACGTCTGAGGCGCCTCGACCCGGGACCCAATGGGACTTCGCGCGCAGCCGTCACCTGTCCCCCACCGCTCAGCACCTGGCCGCAACTGCCCCGACACTGAACAGTGCGGCCGAGAAGGTCCAGGTCCACCGTGGAGATTCTCCCCAACGCACGTGGTGCCATCCACGGGGAAGTGGGTCACTTCAGTATCGAAGCGATGCTGAAGGAGACCATCAGCGAGCTTCGGGAACGCCAGGGGACGGCGATCGGGGACGTCTCGACGCGGCGGTCGGTCGCATGCAACGTCCGCGAGAAGCGGGACCTTCACGAGCCGGGCCACCGCCGGTCCCGATTCCGAAGTGCCGGATTCGCCCGTCGTGCGGGCTGTGCACCGGGCACCTGCACAACGACACGGTGCAGCGCGGGCGGCGCTGCACCGGCAGGTCGACTCAGCCGGAGCGGATCGGTGTGCGGGCGGTGCGGTCCAGCACGTGCAGGTGGGCGGCTGCGGGGCGGCCGAGCAGGAAGCCCTGGGCCTCGTCGCACCCCATCGAGCCGATGGCCCGCAGCTCGGCGTGGGTCTCGACACCTTCGGCCACAACCGTGATCCCGAGGGTGTGGGCCAGGTCGATCACGGTCTGGATGATGGTGCCGTCGTGGTCCTCCCCGTCCAGGCCGGACACGAAGGTCCGGTCGATCTTGAGGCGGTCGATTGGCAATCCCTGGAGGTAGAGGAGCGACGAGTAGCCCGTCCCGAAGTCGTCGAGGGCGAGGTGCACGCCGAGCTCCCGCACCCGCTGCATCATGGCGCCGATCTGGCGGATGTCGACCACCAGCACCGACTCCGTGACCTCGAGGACGAGGTGGTCGGGCGCGAGGCCGGAGCCCTCCAGCGCGCCCTGCACGTCGTCGAAGAAGCAGGCGTCCTGGAGCTGGCGGGCTGACACGTTCACCGACACGGTCAAGTCGGGGAAGCCCTGGGCCTGCCAGTCACGGCACTGGAACGTGGCCTCCTCGAGCACCCACCGCCCGACGGGAACGATCTGACGGCTCTGCTCCAGGAGCGGCACGAACTCGCCGGGCGGGATGTCGCCCAGGTCGGGATGGCCCCAGCGCAGGAGTGCCTCCATGCCGGCCAGGCGGGACGGGCGCCCCCCCGACATCGCGAAGATCGGCTGGTAGTCGAGGGTGAGCTCACCCTTCGCGTGGGCGACCCGGAGCTCGTCGGCGACCTGGCTCTCGCGTCGGGTGCCGTCACCGATGGCCCGGTCGTACATCTCGAAGTGGGCGGGCCCGGTCCGCTTGGCCTGGTACATGGCTGCATCCGCCTGCGACAGGCACTCGTCCGGGTCGGCGTCGGGCACCACCGTCGTGATCCCGATGCTGACCGAGGCGTGGAGCTCCTGGTCGCCGACCAGCACCGGGGCCCGCATCGTCTGATGGATCCGCTCGGCCAGCGACTGGACCGCCGTCAGGGGCTCCTGCAGGTCCTCGGCCAGGATCACGAATTCGTCCCCGCCGAGCCGGGCCACCGTGTCCGACGCTCGCACCAGGGAGAGGAGGCGCTCGGACACGGCCACCAGCAGGCTGTCCCCCGCCGAGTGGCCGAAGCGGTCGTTGACGGCCTTGAAGTTGTCCAGATCGAGGAAGAGGAGCATCGGCCCGGCACCGGTGCGGGCCGAGCCCCGCGCCGCCCGGCGGAGGCGGTCGGCGAGCAGCGTGCGATTGGGCAGTCCGGTCAGGTCGTCGTGCAGGGCCTGATGGGAGAGCTTCGCCTGCTCCTTGCGCAGGCGCTCCTGGAGGATGCTGCGCGTGTCGTCGAACGCCCGCACGGTGCGCACCAGGCCGCCGTCGCTGCTGAGACGTACGACGGTGCACGCCAGCTCCACCAGGTCGGCGCCGAGTCCGAGCCGGGCCGCGTCCTCCACGATGGCGGCGGTGCACAGGTCGCGCCAGTGCAGGTACCCCTTGACCGCCATCCCGAGGTCCACCTCCATCAGCACCACCTGCTGGCCCTGGCGGGACAGGGCGAGCTCCTCCTCGGGGGTGGCCACCAGGTTCGTGCACAACCACCGGCCGATCAGCTCGGTGCCCAACCGCGACGACGCGAACGCCTCGTTGCGGAGGAACTCCGGGAAGCGTCCCGCCACCTGGTTGCCGATCTCGTCGGCCCTGGTCTGGAGGGCCAGCCCCAGTGCGACGCGCTCAGGCCCGGGTTCGTCGGGCGCAGGGGCGCCGGCCGCTTCGAGGCGTTCGACCGGGGGGTAGGAACTCATCTCGTCCACCATCGGCCCCGTCCCCCGCCAACTTGAACCGTGTGGAGGTGCTCGGGGGGGCGGGCCGGCCCGACGGCACCGCCCGTCCACACCGGACTGCCTAGGGTGGCGTGAAGGTGACCGGAGGAGGACCATGAAGGCAGCGGTGTACTACGAGACGGGCGGACCGGAGGTGTTCCGCTACCAGGACGTGCCCGACCCGGTCTGCGGCCAGGGCGACGTGCTGATCCGGGTGGAGGCCGTCAGCATCGAGGGCGGTGACACCCTCAACCGCCTGGGTGGCGACCTCACGTCGATCCCCCACGTCGTCGGCTACCAGTGCGCGGGTCAGGTGCTGGAGGTCGGCGACGGCGTCGACGATCTCGTGGTGGGCGACCGGGTGGTCACCGTGGGGGTGGACGGGTCCCACGCCGAGCTGCGGGTCACGGGACGGCCGTTCTGCTGGAAGGTGCCCGATGGAGTGGCGACCGACGTGGCCGCGTGCGTGCCCGTGCCCTTCGGCACCGCCGACGACTGCCTGTTCGAGTTCGGCCGGCTGCAGGCGGGCGAGACGGTCCTGGTCCACGCGGGTGCCAGCGGCGTGGGGATCGCCGCGATCCAGCTGGCCAAGCGGGCCGGTGCCCGGGTGCTCGCCACCGCGTCGTCGTCCGGGCGGCTGGACCGCCTGGCCGGCCTCGGACTCGACCACGGCATCGACTACACGGCCACCGACTTCGTGGAGGCGGTCCGGACGGCGACCGATGGCGCCGGGGCCGACGTCATCGTGGATTCGGTCGGGGGCACCAACCTGCAGCGGAGCCTGCACTGCCTTGCCTACCGCGGCCGGTGCGTGACCTTCGGCGACGCCGGGCGGGAGACGCCTTCCACGCTCGACATCTCCACCATGCGGGCAAACAACCAGACCCTGGTCGGATACTTCCTCGGTGCGGAGCTGTTCCTCGGGACCCGCGCCCACGCCATGATCGCCGGCCACCTCGCCGACATCGCCTCCGGGGTCCTTCAGGTTGTCATCGACCGACGGTTCGCGCTCGAGGAGGCGGGCGAGGCCCACGCCTGGATCGAGAGCCGCCGGGCGTTCGGACGGGTCCTGCTGGTCCCGTGACCGCACCCGACACCCCACCCCCCGTCCCGCCCGTGCGCCTCCGCCCGGCCACCCACGCCGACGTGGACGTCCTCGTCCGCCTGATCCGCGAGCTCGCCGCCTACGAGCGCGAGCCCGACGCCGTCGAGGTCGACGGGCCCATGCTGGCCGACGCGCTCTTCTGCGAGTCGCCAGTCGTGTTCGCCACCGTGGCCGACGACGGCGGTGACGTAGTCGGCATGGCCATCCACTTCCGGAACTACTCCACGTGGACGGGCCGGGTGGGGATCTATCTGGAGGACCTCTACGTACAGCCCGACCAGCGTGGACGCGGCGTGGGCCGGGCCTTGCTGGCCCACCTGGCACGCACCGCCCGCGACCGCGGCTATGGCCGGGTCGACTGGTCGGTGCTCGACTGGAACGAGCCGGCGCTCGCCTTCTACCGCTCGATCGGTGCCCGGCCCATGGCCGGCTGGACGGGCTACCGGCTCGACGGGGACGCGCTGTCCGCCTTCGCCGACGGGGACGCCGGGGACTGACCGGTAGGCGTCAGATCGTGAACGACAGGTTGGCGACCAGGCGGCCGCCGAGCTCACGGTCGCCGGTGAGCCGGACGCCGTCCTCGGGGTCCACGCCGGTGTCGTGGCGGCCGCCGGTCAGCCGGAGGTAGCGGATGGCCGGCAGTTCGATCCCCACGGTCGGCTCGCCGTCGAGCGCGTCGACCAGGGCCGCCCGCTCGTCCACCTGGACCAGGTAGGTGCGTGGCACCGGGCCGGTCAGGTCGATCCGCACCCGGGACCCCTTGGGCAGCGCCGCCCGGCGACCCACGATGTAGCCGAGCCCGGTGGCCACCTCGTCGAGCGCCGAGGCCAGGTCCTCGGGCGTCTCACGGGCGGGCAGGCCGAGTGCCAGGCGCATGTCCTGCTCGTGGAGGTAGCAGTCGTAGTGGCGGATCCGCATGAACCGCCCGTAGGTCTCGTCCCTGCCGGCCGGCGTCCACGACGGTGCGTCGAACTCCTCCTGGGTCATGGCGTCGAGCAGGGCCAGCCGCCGACCGGTCACCGCCGCGAGCCGGCCCACCATGTCGGGTCCCGAGGTACCCCGGAGCGCCTCCACCCACACCTCGTTGGCCTCGGCGATCGGGTTGCGCATGTGGGTGAGGTGCGACACGTCGACCGACGGGGCCGGGTCGCCGAGCAGGCCGGACTCGGCGCCGATCACGTGGCTGAGGACGTCCCGGACCGTCCAGCCCGGCAGGCACGTCGGGGTGTCCCACTGCTCGGGGGTCAGGTCGGCGCCGAGGTCGGCCAGGGCCCGGTACTCGTGCCGGAGCAGGTCGACGGCAGCTGCTTTGTCCACGATGGTCGCCATGACCAAACCGTAGTGGCAGGAAGGGAGTCGACCGCGGTGGTCGGCCAGTCGCCCGGGGCGCCCTGCGGGACGCCCCGCTGGGAGTGTCCCGCGGTGACGACACCCGACTTCGGGCCCGCACCCACCGATGACCAGGCAGGAGTGCCCGACCCTGCGTCGTCCACCGTGGACCGCTAGCGTTTCGGCCATGCGCTCCCGCTTCGCACGCATGGCGGCCGTCGGCGTCCTCGTGGCCACCGGACTCGCCGTCGGTGCCGCCGCTACCCGGGCTGCCGCCGGGGTGCCGCAGCACACCATCACGCTGCACGGTCCGTCCTACACGCCGAGAGCGCCGAACGGAGCCACCGACGACTACCACTGCACGCTGGTCGACCCACACGTGACGACGAGCTCGTTCATCGTCGGGGCCCAGTTCGTGCCGAACAGTCCCGAGGTCCACCACGCCATCCTCTTCCTGATCCCGCCCGACCTGGCGTCCACCGCCCGGGCCGACGACCAGGGTGGCAGGGGCTGGACCTGCTTCGGCGAGTCGGCACTCCCCGACTCGTTCCCGAGCCTCGCCGGCGGTGGCGCCCGCCCGAGCGGTTCCCACATCCAGAGCGCGATCTCCAACACCCCGTGGCTGACCGCCTGGGCGCCGGGCCACGGTGCCGAGGTCGTGCCCACCGGCACCGGCACGCAGCTGCCCGCCGGCAGCCTGGTGGTCATGCAGATCCACTACAACCTGCTGAGGGGCGACAGGCCGGTCCGGTCGACGCTGGTGCTGCACACCGTGCCGGCGTCCACACCGCTCCAGCCGCTCGACCTGAGCTTCGTCGTGGCACCGCCCGACGTCCCGTGCCCGACCGGGGTGACGGGGCCACTGTGCAGCCGCGCCGCCCAGCTCGCCAGCGTGCAGCAGCGGTTCGGCGCGTCGCAGGCACAGTTCGACAACATCCTCGAGATGCTGTGCGGCCGCGACCCGGCCAACCCGCCCCAGGGCACGTCGACCAGCTGCACACTGCCGACCGACGGCGACAGCACCATCCTCCAGGTCACCGCCCACATGCACCTGACCGGACGGTCCATGCAGGTCGTCCTCAACCCGGGCAAGCCGAACGCCCAGATCCTGTTGGACGTGACCAACTACAACTTCGACTATCAGAAGACGTACACGCTCGCCCACCCGGTGATCACCCATCCGGGCGACACGGTAGGCATCACCTGCACCTATGACCCGAACCTGGCCCAGGAGCTGCCGCAGCTGCGCAAGCTGGCGCCCCACTACACGGTGTGGGCCGACGGGTCCTCGGACGAGATGTGCCTGGCCATCCTCGGTACGGTCCACGGGTCCTACAAGCGCTGACCGCTGCGGCGACCCGGAAGTGCAGAGGCGCACCCGGTCGCTGCGTGCGCCGGGACACTCAGTCGCCGGCCCAGCATCCCAGGATCACGTCCGCCACGGTGACGGCCACCGCTGCCGAACTCGTCGGCGGGATCCCGAACTGGGGAGGCAGCCCGGCGTTGTCGACCAGCAGGACCTTCCAGTCCTTGCGCACCACCACCGAGCCGTCGGTCGTCTGGAACGCCCCTTCGCCGAGCGTGCCCAGGTCGCGCACCCTGCCCATCGAGGCAGCCAGGCCGTCGTAGTAGGCCGTCGTCTCGGCCCGGCCCGACAATTCCTTGACCGACACGGCGAACGACCCCGAGGGAGTGGAACCCGGGTAGCTGTAGGCGCACGAGTAGCGGTGGTCGACCCAGGTGGGCGTGGACACGGTCGCCGTCTCGCCCAGGGCGTTGGCCATCTCCTTCTGCGCCTCGTGCGAGCAGACCTGCACGGAGATCGGCGACGGTGTCGCCCCGGCCGGCTGGGGCGGCCGGCTGGTCGACGAGGCGGTAGTCGACGTCCCGCCCGAGCACCCGGCGACGGACAGGCCGGCCACCAGGAGGACTCCGAGGGACCGCATGCGCACGGGGCCGACAGTACCAGCGGCTCTCCACGGCCCCTTGTCGCCGGTCCGGTCCCGGACCGACCCGGTCAGGGCGCCGGCCGCTCCAGGATCCCGACCAGCTCCAGGTGCTCGGTCATGGGGAACAGGTCGAACGCCCGCAAGGACGCCAGGCGCCATCCGGCGGCCAGCAGCTGACGGAGGTCGCGGGCGAACGGTGCCGGCTCGCAGGACACGTAGGCGATCCGACGGGGCGCGGGGTCGAGGCCGCACAGGGCCTCCAGGACCTCGCGGCCGGCGCCGGCGCGGGCCGGGTCGAGCACCACCAGGTCCGGACGCCCGAGCCGGCGGGCCACCAGGCCGGGGCGTACGTCACCGCGGACCACCTCCACCTGGCCCATGCCCTCGGTGTTGCGGGCCAGGTCGGCGACGGCCGGTCCACTGCGCTCGACCGCGGTGACCACACCCGTCGGCCCCACGGCACGGGCGAGGGCCACGGTGAACAGCCCGGCACCGGCGTACAGGTCGGCCACCCGCTCACCGGCCCGGGGGCCGAGTCCCTCGAGCACGGCGCGGGTGAGCACCTCGCCTGCCAGGGGGTGGACCTGCCAGAACACGCCGGCCCGCACCGCGAACGGATGGCCGAGCACGTCGAACACCACGTGGTCGGGGGCGCGCAGGGTCCGGCCCTTCCACACCAGGCCCACGTCGAGGTCGGGCAGCCCGTCGATGCGCTGCTTGCCCGTCTCCACCAGCACCACCGGTGTCCCGCCGTCCGGCGAGGCCAGCACCTCGAGTTGGCGGGCGCCGACCCAGGCGACCGATCCCACGGCGGCACCGTTGACGCCGGCGGTGGCGATCGGGCAGGTGGTCACGGGCTCGAGGTCGTGACTGCGGTGACGACGGAACCCGACTGTGCCGTCGCGGTCGACACCGAAGGCGACCCGGGTCCGCCACCCGAGACCACCGGGGGCACCGCCCACGTCCTCCACCTCGACCCGCAGCGTGACCCCGCCCACCCGGACCAGCTGCTCGGCCACCAGGTCCTCCTTCAGGCGGCGCTGCGCGGCGAGGTCGACGTGCTGGAAGTCGCAGCCCCCGCACCGCCCGGGGCCGGCGTGGGGACAGACCGGCTCCACCCGGTCGGGTGACGCCTCCAGCACCTCGACGGCGTCGGCGCGCAGGAACGAGGTCGTCTCCGACGTGATCCGGGCCCGGACCCGCTCACCCGGCAGGCTGTGGCGCACGAACACCACCCGGCCGTCCGGCCCGCGGGCCACGCAGCCGCCACCGGCGGCGATGGCGCCCACCTCGAGCTCGACGACGTCGTCCGACACGACGGGGACTGCGTCCATGCCCGGTTCTTAGCACCCGGGACGCCGGCGACCGGTCCGGGCCGCCCCGGACGCGCGGCGGTACGGTGAGGGCCGACCGATCGCCACCGGGCGTCGGAGGGACCCCCGGGAGGGACGCGTGGACATCTTCGAGGCGCTGTACACGACACGGGCCATGCGCCGGGTGACGCCCGAACCGGTGCCGATGGACGTGCAGGCGCAGATCCTTGACGCCGCCATCCGGGCGCCGTCGGGGGGCAACACCCAGAACTGGCGGTTCCTCCTCCTCGACGACAAGGCGGTCATCGGCAGGCTCGCCCCGCTCTACCGGCACGCCATCACCGAGCTGTGGGACACGCTCTACGCCGATCGCCTGGCCGCCGCCCGCGCCGCTCCCGACGATGCCGAGAGCGTGCAGATGCGCAAGGTCCAGGCTTCGGCCGACTGGCTGGCCGACCACTTCGCCGAGGTCCCGCTGTTCCTGTTCGCCTTCGTCCAGGGAGACCCGACGGGTGGCTCCATCTACCCGGCCGTCTGGAGTGCGCAGCTGGCCGCCCGGGCCCACGGGGTGGGGAGCTCGCTGACCGCGGTGCTCGGCTTTTGGCACCCGGACGAGACGTTCGAGATGCTGGGCGTGCCCACCGACGAGCAGTGGATCATGGCGTGCTGCGTCAGCTTCGGGTACCCGACGGGCCGGTGGGGCGTGGCCAAGCGTCGCCCGGTCCAGGAGGTCGCCTACCGCAACCGGTGGGGCGCCGACATCGGGTTCACCGTCGACGAACCGCTGTGGACGCCCGAGGGAGGGTGAGCCGCACGGCACCCCGGCCCGAGGGCGCCTGCGCGCTCCTCCGAGGCAAACCTCCTGGTCAGCGGTCCACTGCTACAGTCTGGGGCGCAGTCTCGCGGCTGTAGCTCAATGGTAGAGCCTCTGATTTCCAATCAGATGACGAGGGTTCGATCCCCTTCAGCCGCTCCACGGGAACACGCCGCACCTCCCGGTGATGGAGCACCGGCCAAGCGGCGGGCCGGACGTGCGGATGGGGGTGGCGCCGATCCCGGGGCTCGTGGTCGCAACGGCGCCCGTCAGCGCCCCCGACGTGGCCGGCACCACCTGGGTGCCCGTGCCCTTCCGATGCCCACTACCGGGCCACCTGGGCGGTAGCGTCGGGCGGTGCGGGGCCGATGCCCCGTCACGTCGAGGGGTGCCGGTCCGACCGTGCCCGCCCCCTGGGACCCGGCAGGATCCCCGATCCGAACAACGAGGAGCTCCCGTGCGCACCGTGACCGAGTCCGTCATCCGCGATCGGCTGGCGGAGTTGCCGGGTGACGAGCCCCGCGTGGTGGTGACGGGCAACTTCGCCACTCCTCACGAACTCGTCCGCATCCTCGACGGGGCGCTCCCCCGTTGCCGGGCCTTCTCCCTCAACATCCAGTCCGGGTGGCCCCGCCGCGAGGGCTGGGTCACCGAGACGCCGTTCGTCGGGCCCGGCGTCCGTGGCGACCCGCTCTGCGAGTACCTCCCCATGCGGCTGTCGCTGGTGCCGCGCCTGTTCCGGTCCCACTGCCCGCCCGAGGCCGTCCTGCTCCACACCACCCCGCCCCGCGACGGGCGGGTGTCCCTCGGCGTCGAGGTCAACCTCCTGCCCGCCGCCATCGAGGAGGTGCGGGCCCGCGGTGGTGTCGTCATCGCCCAGGTCAACCCCCGCATGCCGTTCACCCTTGGTGACGCCCTGGTCGACGTGGACCACGTCGACCTCGCCCTCGAGGTCGACACACCGCTGCCCTCGCCGGTCCCCCACCCGGTCGACCCGCTGTGCGCGGCCATCGGCGAGCGGGCGGCCCGATACGCCGCCGACGGCGGGACCGTCCAACTCGGGATCGGGCAGATCCCCGACGCCGCCGCCGGCCACCTGCGCAGCGCCCGGTCGCTCGGGATCTGGTCCGAGATGTTCAGCGACGGGGTGCTCGACCTCGACCGGGCGGGCGCCCTTGATCGCGACCGCCCGCTCTACGCGTCGTTCCTGTTCGGCTCCCCCGAACTGTACGCGTGGGTGGACGACAACCCCAGGGTGGTGATGACCCGCACCGAGGTCGTGAACGACCCGGCCCGGATCGCCGCCCAGCCCGGGATGCTCTCGATCAACACGGCGCTGCAGGTCGATCTCTACGACCAGGTCAACGCCTCCTACGTGCGAAACCGCATCTACTCGGGCTTCGGCGGGCAGTCCGACTTCGTCAGCGGTGCGCTCCACTCCCCCGGCGGCCACGCCGTGGTCGCCCTGCGGTCGTGGCACGACAGGTCGCAGTCGTCCAACGTCCTCCCCCTGCTGCACGACCCGGCGACGTCGTACCAGCACTCGGTCATCGTCACCGAGCACGGGGCGGCCGAGGTGTTCGGACGCAACGCTGCCGAACAGGCCCGCCTGCTCATCGACCGTGCCGCCGACCCCCGTGCCCGCGACGGGCTGCGCGAGGCGGCGGCCGTGCGGGAGTCCCTCACGTAGGCGTCGGGTCGGCCGCTCGTGCGTGCCGGCCGGGCGACCGATCAGGCGGGACCGAACCCCACCCCGCTGCGCACCAGGCCCAGGTCGGCCATGGTCCGGATCCCCGGTGCGGCCTCGCACAGCGCCGGGATGGAGTTGACCGCCTGCATGGCTGTGGCCACGCTGGCCGCACGCACGTGCTCGGCCAGCGGAAGATCACGCTCGTAGCTGGCCAGCGTGAGCAGGTGGGCCCGCACCGAGGGGTCGCCCTCGATGGTCAGCGTCCATCCGTCCTGCGGAGTCGGCCAGTGCGGCGGGTACTCGCCACCCACCGTCCACAGAGCGTCGATCTCCACCAGGGTGCGCCCGTCCCGCAGGCCGCGCCAGTGCCACCGTTGCCCGGACACGGTGCCCGCCGCCAGGGTGATGCCGAAGATGTCGTGGTCGTGCCTGGCCAGCACCAGGTCGACCTCGGTGGTGATCTCGTCGAGCGTGGCGCCGAGCCCGTCGGCGATCAGTGCCACCTCCTCCTTGAAGATGCCGCTGTTGAACCGGAGGAACTCGCTGTCGGCCTCGTTCACCACTTCGGCCGGCCGTCCGAAGCGCATGTTGTCGAAGGTGATCGTCGTGCTCTCGTAGAACGACCAGTCGGCCCGCTCCTGCAGGCTCACCCGCTCGACGGTGCGGCACATGCCGGACAGGGCGAACGGCAGGACGCCGCTCAGGTTGCCCGGGTTGAGCCCGGTGCCGTGGACGGAGGAGCCGCCCTGCTCGCACGCGTCGAGCAGCCGCTCGAGGTCGGAATCGGGCAACGCCCTCGGGTAGAAGAGGAACGCGGTGGTGACCACGTTGGTGCCGTGGGCCAGCAGGGTGCACACGTCGTCCAGCGAGGTCAGCCTCGGCATGTAGGCGACACAGTCCGCCTCCAGGTCGAGCAGCGCGCCCACGTCCCGGGTGGCGGTCACGCCGAGCGGGTCGATTCCGGCCAGGACCCCCAGATCGACCCCGTCCTTGCCGGCCGAGTGGACCCACCCGCCGACCAGTTCGAGATCGGGCCGACCGGCGACCGCGCGGATCGACTCCACCCCCTGGGCTCCGGTCGCCCACTGGATCACTCGGTAGCTCACGACTCCCCCTTCGTCGGGGCGCCGGACGGCCGGCACACCGACGATCGTAGGGGTCCGGAGCCGGCAGGTGCCGGCTCCGGTCGACGGGCGGGGATAGCGTCACGGCGTGACCTCGACCAGCGACGACGGCGGCACCGCAGCGACCGGGTCGGCCACGGGCGAACGCTCGCCGGTCCTCCTCATCCTGGCGTCCGCCCAATTCCTCATGACCCTGGACAGCTCGGTCATGAACGTGTCCATCCAGGCGGTGGCGAACGACCTCCACACGACCGTCACCGGGATCCAGACGGCCATCACCCTCTACACACTGGTCATGGCCGCATTCATGATCACGGGTGGGAAGATCGGCGCCATCATCGGCCGGCGCAAGGCCTTCGGCATCGGCCTCGTCGTCTACGCCTGCGGGTCGTTCGTGACCGCCATCTCCCCCAACCTGACGGTCCTCATCATCGGGTGGTCGCTTCTCGAGGGCCTGGGTGCTGCGCTCATCCTTCCGGCCATCGTGGCACTTGTGGCGGGCAACGTCGCCAAGGAGGGCCGGTCGGCCGCCTACGGCCTGATCGCCGCGGCGGGCGCCATCGCCGTGGCCGCCGGACCACTCATCGGCGGCGCGGTCACCACGTTCGCCTCGTGGCGGTGGGTGTTCGTCGGCGAGGTGGTGTTCGTCGGCGTGATCCTCCTGTTCATCCGCCGCATCAGCGACACGCAGCCCGAGGAGCGGAAGCCCTTCGACCTGGTCGGCGCCGCACTGTCGGTGGCCGGCCTGAGCATGCTCGTCTACGGCGTGCTCCGCTCGGGGACGTGGGGCTGGGTGCGGCCGGTCGGGGACGCGCCCACGATCGCCGGGGTGTCGCTCGTCTTCTGGCTGGTGGTGGCCGGCCTGCTTCTGCTCGGCGCCCTGGTCGAATGGGAGTCGCACCGTGTGGCCACCGGCGCCGAGCCGCTCTTCCGGCCGTCGATGTTCGCCAACCGCCAGATGACCGGAGGGCTCGTCGAGTTCTTCTTCCAGTTCTTCATCCAGTCCGGGATCTTCTTCACCATCCCGCTGTTCCTGTCGGTGGTGCTCGGCCTCAATGCACTCCAGACCGGGCTGCGGCTCCTGCCGCTGTCGGTCATGCTCCTGGCGTCGGCGCTGGCGGTCCCGAAGCTCGCCCCCCAGGCGTCGCCCCGGCGGGTGGTCCGGATCGGCTTGCTGCTCATCCTGGCCGGCGACCTGGTGCTCGTGTCGGGCCTGTCCCCCGGCGCCAACGCGGCGATCGTCCTGATCCCGATGGCCCTCATCGGGCTCGGCATCGGTGCCCTGGCCTCCCAGCTGGGCGCGGTCACCGTGTCGGCCTTCCCCGACTCCGAGAGCGCCGAGATCGGCGGGCTGCAAAACACGTTCACCAACTTCGGTGCGTCGCTCGGGACCGCACTGGTGGGCGCTGTGCTGATCGGCAGCCTGAGCACCACCTTCGTGGCCGGCGTGTCGTCGAACCCGGCGGTGCCCGCGTCGGTCGTCTCCCAGGCCAGCACCTCGCTCGAGGCGGGCATCCCCTTCGTGTCCGACGCCGACCTCCAGAAGCACCTGGCCACCACCACCCTCAGTCCCGAGGCCCAGCAGGCCGTCGTCGACGAGAACGCCAATGCCCGCCTGGTCGGCCTCCGCGTTGCCTTGTCGGTGGTCGCCCTGTTCATCGTCGTGGCTACGTTCTTCGCCCGGATGCTCCCCGTGGAGTCCCTCTCGGGGGGCACGCCCCCGGTCGGAGGACGCCGTCGGCGCCGGCACCCGCACCGGGGCTGACCAGGGCCGTCCACCCGGACACCCTGCCGACGAGGGATCGTTCGCCGGGCACCGACCCGATAGGGGCGAAAGTCCCGTCGTGGGCGGGCCGGCCGATGCGGGTAAAGGTGGGTGCCTCGTGCGCCGATACGCGAGCGTGCGATTCGATCTCGTCCATCCGACGCCACGGCAGCTCCGTGACGGCGTGACCTGCGGCCTGATCGCCGAGTCGATCATGATTCCGGTCCTGTTGACGCTGACGTTCGTCAATCACACCGCCGTGCACTGGGGCTACATGCTCGCCGCCATGTTCTGCGTCGTGGCCTCCATCGCCTACCAGGGCATCTACACCCTGGCGACCCGGGGCGAGGCCAGCGTGCGATCGCAGGCCAATTCCTGGTTCGTCATCGCCTGCCTGGCCCTGGCCGGGCTGGCGTGCATCGAGCTGTCGACGGCCACCCCGGCGGCCCTCTACACGCCGGCCATGCTGGTGGGCGTCATCTTCGTCTCCATCGTCGGGGACCGACGCATGCAGATCGTGGTCGACCTGTACGCACTCGCCCTCATCGCCCTGATCGGCTGGGTGCAGGGACTGCGCGGGAGCGAGTTCCTGGTCTCGATGGTCGTCTACGCCTCGACCATCGCCGTGGTCAACTTCATCTGCGCCCGCACCGTCGGCTCACTCACCGGCCAGATCAACTTCTCCCAGGCTCTGGACTCGCTGAACGAGTGCTTCGACGAGGTCGGGATCGACGCGGCACGGCCCACCTCGGAGACGTTCACCGAGATCTTCGCCCGGGGGCTCCCCTACGTCGCCACCATCGTGCCGGCCCAGCGGGTGGCCGTGTTCACGCGGAACGGTTCACTCCAGCGCCACACGCTGCTGGCGGCATGGCCCGACTTCAGCTCCGACGTCGGTGACCTGGCCCGCCTGCCCGCCGTGGCGAAGGCCCTGGCCGACAACTCGATCCAACTCGACCCCTGGTACTGCGTCCTGCCGGTCGGGTACGCGCAGGACGGCGAACTGGTCATGGTCATCGAGCGCGCGGTGCCCGACGGCACGACCGACCCGCACACCACCGAGGAGATCGGTCTGGTGGCCGCCTCCTTCCTGCGCATCACCAGCCGGGTCAACTTCGTCAACGGCCTCCACACCGAGAGCCGTACCGACCCGCTCACCGGTCTGGCCAACCGCCGAAGCCTGATGGAGCGCATCGAGATGGAGATGGCGCACGCGCTCCGGGCCGAGACCCCGCTGAGCGTGGCCATGGTCGACATCGACTATTTCAAGGAGTTCAACGACCGATACGGGCACGTGGTCGGCGACACCGTCCTCCGGTCGGTCGCCGCCATGATGGTCTCCAACACCCGGGACCAGGACCTGGTGGCCCGCTACGGCGGCGAGGAATTCTGCCTGGTGCTGCCCGAGACCGACCTGCTCGGGGGTCACCACCTCCTCGACCACCTGCGCAACGGCGGCCGGGACTCGACCACCGATCTCGGGGTCACCGTGTCGGTCGGACTCACCAGCTGGGACGGGATCGAGGATCCCATGTCGTTCATCGACCGCGCCGACCGCGCCCTCTACCAGGCCAAGAGCGGGGGTCGGGACCGGGTGGTCTCCATCGCCGCCTACACCGAGTCGTAGCCGGTCCGGCGCTCCGTACCGCAGGGTCCGGTACCCGGGTACGGAGCAAGGTCGCCAGCATCGGGATCCCGGGCTCGGATCTGCAGGTTCCGGTGGAAGCGTCATGCGGGGTCCGCACCCGCCACTCGATGCCGAGGCGCTTCCCGGATGTCGTGCGCCGGTCCCATGGAACCACCCCCGTCGGAAGCAGGACGGCCTCACGCTGCTCGAGATCGCCCTCGTCCCCGCCTGTCGGTGGAGCGGGGAGCCGGCACTGCCGTACAGCGCACACTGCGCCGTACGGCAGTTCGCTGCCGGCTACCTCGCTCGGCTAGCGGCCCACCTGACCGAGCGACACCAGTGCGCGGTGCAGGTCATCACTCGCACGGTGCAGGCTCTCCCCCTCGTCCGCACCGATGGTGACTTCCCGTCGGGCCCGCAGGCGATTGACGGCAATCGCCGCCTCCTCCAACACGACGACCGTGGCCTGTGCGTCACCGTCGAAGTTCCTCAGGGACGGGGAGGGCTCAGCGGGTCCACGAGGTCGGGACACCTCGGGCCGTGAACGCTGGCCCACCGACAGTCGCTGCTCGCGGATGCTCACCACCAGCACCGGCGCCACGGCCACCACAACCGCGAGGAGCATCAGTGGGATCGTAATCAAGAATGCAGTGGACATATCTCGTTCGCAAACATCGTTGGCGAGGCTTGCGTTCTCCTTTCACTTTGATTCTGGGCGCCGAACATGACGGCACGATGAATGGAGAGTGAGAATCATCTCATGAGTCGGTGACATTGCGACTCGAATTGTGACGGTTGTCCACCCATTGTTGCCGTTGGACTACAACTCTTGGAATTGCCTGAGGATTGCGGCCGTCCATGACCGATCGGACAGGCGCCGTCGGGGGAGGTCGCACCCCTGGGCCCACTCCCGGCCCCCAACTCCGCAGGGACCGGAAGCCGTCGGCAGACGATTGCCGAACTGCCCGGCACGGGCGGCACGGGATCGGGGCACGCGGGACCACCGGAACGCGGGAAGTGCCAGAGACGAATCGTGACCTGCCGGCCCGGCCGAACGTCTCACCGTGAGGGTGCTGGCCGCACGACGCACAGGGCCTGATTTCGGATTCGTCGGTCAATCGGGACCATCCGCGATCTTGCTAAATGGTCCATCGACCATGAACCGATTGACTCCGGGAGGGCCCTTCTGGTTCTCCATGTAGAACGTGAAGGAGACCCACCGATTACCGGGTATCCGGGAACTCCGCCGTGCGGTTGGACGCGTCATGCAAAGGGTCGCGCGGGATCGATGATCTCCTCAATCCCGGACCGGGACCTGGCCGACCCAGCATCGGGTCGTGGACTCAGACCGATGGTGGCCCGCGGGCCGCGACCGCGTCGGCCGAGCACGCCGAGACGACGGCAGCGTTCGTGGCGGTCACCGTCGGCCCCGTCGAGGCGTCAGGCCATGGAGCCGGATCCGTCGAGGGCGGGAGCAGTGTCCCGGCACTCGTCGAGGCTGCCCGTCATGATCCCGGATCGTCGGGGCGGCCCCACTCGCTCCGTGTGCACCGCAGGCCGACAAGGTGGCACCCGTCATCCCGAGTGCGAGTGCGAGTGCGAGTGCGAGTACGAGGGAGCCGCGGCGGGCCGTCTGCACCCGCAACATCTGCACCGGCGAACGGCGGGGACGACTTCCTTCCGCTCACGCTCGAGGTACCCCCGGTACCAGTCAGCCTGCCTCCGATCAGCCCTCGGACGCGAGCACCAGGTACACGTTGTCGTCGACGGCGAACGTGTGGAGGATCGAATAGCCCTCGGCGGACAGCTCGTCGAGCGCCTCCTCGAGTTCCACCCGCCGCTCGGCGGCCACCAGACGGCCGCCATGGACCCGGAGCACCTTGTGCCGGGTCACCGGGCCGACTCCATGTGGGCGGCGCCGCCGGCCAGCCCGCCGTCGGGCGCCAGCAGGAGGCCCGGCTCGCGCACCCCGTCGCCCAGGCCCACCGGCTCCGGGCGGACCCGGACGTACCACTCCTGGCCCCACACCCGGGCGAACACGTCCTCGGGCATCTGCAGGAAGAAGCTCTCCTCGGAGATCTGGCTGGCGTGGGCCCGCATGGCCTCTCGCTTGACATCGATCCACGGGCTCACATCGACCTCGGTGGTGATGCGCGTCGCCGGCTCGCCCATGGTGGCGGCACCCTCCAGCTCGTCCTCCGGCACGTGGTCGGACTCGGCCGCCTGGCGGCGCAGTTCGACCATGAAGTCGCGGTCCATCGTGGTCATGTAGACCACCGGTGTGCCCGCCCGGTCGGCGGCGGCCATACCGACGTCGTGGACCCGGACGTGGTCCGGGTGCCCGTAGCCACCGTGCTCGTCGTAGGTGACGAGGACGTCCGAGGTCTCCTCCACCAGGATGGCCGCCAGCCGGTCCGCCGCCTCCCCCACGTCGGCCGTGGCGAAGACGTCGTGGCGGGCGTTCGAGTCCTCACCCTCCATGCCCGAATCGTGGTAGCCGAGGAAGAGCTGGCGCGCGGTACCCAGGATGACCGCCGCCTCGGCCAGTTCGGCGGCCCGACGCTCGCCGAGCGTCTCCCCGGGGGACAGGAAGCCCTCGGGCACCTCCCCCAGCTCGCCACCGGTGGCGGTCACCAGGACGACCCGGTGGCCGGCCGCGGCAAGGGAGGCCATGGTGCCGCCCGTGGCGATCGCCTCGTCGTCGGGGTGGGCATGGAAGAAGGTGATGGTGGCCATTGCCCGCACCCTACCGGGACCCGCCCGCCGGGTCGCCCGGGCTCAGCCGAGCGGCAGCTGCGGGGCCTCGGCCAGGGACAACTCGCCCTCCGTGGCCCTGGCCGCCGAGCGCTTTCGACCCGCACCGGTCACGGCGAAGACCCGTCCGGGCTCGAAGGACCGGATGACCCGGTCCCCGGGGCGGCCGCCCACCACCTCGACCGACTCGGTCCCGTTGTTGCGGTTGCGGACGTGGGCGCGGAAGGCCCACGTGGCACCCCGCATCGACAGCCCGCTGATCACCACGGGGTCGCCGGACCGCAGCCCGTTCCACGACTCGGAGCGCTCGAGGTGCTCCGACGCGCGGAGGGCGGCCTTCTTCGCCCCGGCGGTGGCGTTCCGGCTCAGGAGCGCTCCTCGCGCATCGTGCGGATGCGGTGCCAGATCAGCAGGCCCACGGCCACCACTGCGAGGACGGCCACGGCGTAGGTGGCATAGCTGAACTTCTTCTGCACGCTGTCGTAGGTGCTGCCGAGCGAGTAACCGAGCAGCGACAGGCCGGTGCACCACACGGCGCAGCCGATCACCGTGTAGAGCGTGAACTTGGCGAACGCCATCTCGCCGAGGCCGGCGGCAAACGACACGAACGACCGCAGCAGGGGGATGAACCGGCCGAAGAGGACGAGCGGGTCGCCGTGACGGTCGAACCAGGCCTCGGCCCGGTCGAGGTCCTTGTGGGTCAACAGCAGGTACTTGCCCCACTTGTCGACGGCCACCCGGCCGCCCTTCAGGCCGATCAGGTAGCCGACCATCGACCCCAGCACCTCGCCGAGGAGCGCCACCAGGATGACGAGCACGAGCGACAGATGGAAGAACTCGGACGAGGGCTGTCCGTTGCTCAGCAGTTTGTGGACCTCGCCGCTGGCCAGCGCGCCGCCGCCGATGATGGCGACCTCTGACCCGGCCGGGATGCCCATCGACGAGATGAAGCTGAGGACGAAGACGGCGAAGTAGCTGTAGTGCAGCAGGAAGTTGTTCAAGGTCGACGACATGGTGCCCCCTGTCTAGTCGGTCCCGCCACGCCCATGGCGCCAAGGGGCACCCCCCGTCACGCGTTGGTCAGGGTCCCCGCCTGCGCCCGGTTCGGGGGCTCCCGGCCGGCGGAGCCGGCGGGTCGGCTACCGTCGGCCCGTGCCCCCCGGATCGGATCCCGCCGCGGCCCCCGCCTGCTCCGCCACCACGCCGGACGGGGTCGACGTCGCCCTCTACGACTTCGGCGGCGTGGGCGACGACCTCCTCCTCGTCCACGCCACCGGGTTCTGTGCCGGGGTACTCCTCCCCCTCGCCCGGGCGCTCGGCGACCGCTTCCGGTGCCTGGCCCTCGACCTGCGAGGCCACGGCCGCTCGGGGCGGCCGGCCGACGGCGATTTCTCCTGGTCCGGGTTCGCCACCGACGTGCTCACCGCCGTCGAGGCCCTCGGCCTCGACCGGCCCGTCGCCTTCGGCCACTCGTGCGGCGGCGCCGCGTTGCTGCTGGCCGAGGAGCGCAGGCCCGGCACCTTCCGGTCGCTCTACCTGTTCGAGCCCGTCGTGGTACCCGACCAACCCGTGCCGTTCGCCTTGGACGAGAACCCGCTGTCCCAGGGCGCCCGCCGGCGCCGCGAGACGTTCCCGAACGCGGAGGATGCCTTCGTCAATTTCTCGTCGAAGCCGCCGTTCGCGGTACTGGACCCGGCCGTCCTGCTGCGCTACGTCGAGGACGGGTTCGAGCCGATTGCTCCCGACGAGGGCGGCGATGGCGAGGCGGTCCGCCTCCGGTGCCGTCGGGACGACGAGGCCGAGGTGTACCGCCGCGGCTTCGGCAACGGCGCCTTCGACCACCTCCACGAGGTCCACTGCCCGGTGACCTTCGCCTACGGCACGGAGACCGACGCATTCGGCGGGGAGCTCATGGCGGCGGATGCCGCCCGGGTACCCGTGTCGTCCGTCGAGGCCTTCCCCGACCTCGGCCACTTCGGCCCCCTCGAGCGACCCGGCCAGGTGGCGGAGCGGGTGCGGGACGGTCTGGGCTGTCGGGACGACACATCCCGGCCGTAGGCTCTAGCCGTGCCCTTCGATCCACCCCGGTCACTGTCGCCGTCCAAGGTGTCGTCGTTCCGCGACTGCGCGCTCGCCTTCCGGTTCACGGCCATCGAGCGGCTACCCGACCCGGCGACGGTCTGGACCGTGAAGGGGACCGTGGTCCACAGCGCGCTCGAACAGCTCTACTGGAACCACCCGCAGGGCACGAGGTCGCCGGAGGCCGCCACCGCCGAGCTGGCCACGGCCTGGGCCGCACTCCAGGACGACCCCGACTTCCTGTCCCTGGATCTGGGCCCCGACCAGGCTGACGCCTTGCGTGCCGATGCCGAGCGGCTGGTCGCCAACTACTTCCTCCTGGAGGATCCGAACGAGATCACCCCGGTCGGCATCGAGCTCACCCTCGAGGCGCGGCTGGGCGACGTCCGGCTGCGGGGCATCCTCGACCGCCTCGACCGCCTGCCCGACGGTGAACTGGTGGTCGTCGACTACAAGACCGGCCGGGCCCCCGCTCCTGCCTACGAGCAGTCGAAGCTGGCCGGCGTCCAGCTCTACGCACTCCTGTGCCAGGAGGTGCTGGGACGCCGTCCGGTCCAGGTGAAGCTCCTCCACCTGAAGGAGCCCACCGTGATCGTCGCCGAGCCGTCCGAGCAGGGCCTGAAGGGCCAGCGCACCAAGGCCCTGGCGGTGTGGTCGGCCATCGAGCGGGCGTGCCGTGACGAGGACTTCCGGCCGAAGACCGGCCCGCTGTGCCGGTTCTGTCGCTTCCGCGACTACTGCCCCGCCTACGGCGGCGACCCCTCGCTGGCGGCGGTCGCCCTCGGTGCCACGAACGTGGGCACGGCCGGGGCGGGGGCGGCATGAACGGCCCGGGGTACGACCTCGACGGGGCGCCGACGGGCGACCACTCCGGCCTGCTCGCCGTGGTCGACGCGGTCGACGACCGGGTCGACCGGCTGTTCGAGCCCCTGCGGGGCAACTCGGCCGTCGACACCTTGGCGAAGGTGATCACCGGTATCGGCGACCACGGCTGGCTGTGGACCGGGGTCGCCGTGTGGCGAGGACGCCACTCCGGCCCGACCCGGCGCGCCGCCATCCGGGCGCTCGGTGTCGCTGGCGTATCCTCCAGCCTGGTGAACGTCGGCATCAAGGCGGTCGTCGGAAGGGAGCGTCCCACCACGTCCGATCTGCGGATCTCGAATGCCGGCGTCCCGGTTCGGGCACCCAAGTCCAGCAGCTTCCCGAGCGGGCACACGCTGGCCGCCTTTACGGCGGCGACGGTGCTGAGCCGCCCCGGGGACCGGGCCGGAAACACCTTCCTCTACACGGCGGCCGGGCTGGTCGGCATCAGCCGCATCCACCTGCGTGCCCATCACGCATCGGACGTCGTCGGGGGTGTCGTCATCGGCACCGCCCTCGGACTGACCGTCCGGCGCTTCCGGTGACGCCACCCGGGGCATCGGGCGCACCCGTCCCGCACCGTTCGTGAGGGGCCCGTCCGGGAATGGACCCCAGTCCACCGGGGTTGTGCCTCCCATGACCACCCCGCAGACGTTCGCCGTGACCTGGGACTACCGGTGCCCCTTCGCCCGGAACGGGCACGAGCACATCCTCGACGGCCTCGAGGCCGGGGCCGAGTGGGACGTCACCTTCGTGCCGTACTTCCTCAACCAGGGCATGGGGACCGAGGGTCAGGACACCTGGGACGACCCGGCACACCAGGCCGACCTGCTGGCGCTGGCGGCCGGCGTCGTGGTCCGCGACCGCATGCCCGAGCACTTCCTGGGCGTGCACCGGTCGCTGTTCACCGCCCGACATGACGAGGCCGGCGACCTGCGCGACCGGTCCGTGGTCCACGCCGCCCTGGGCCGTGCCGGTGTCGACGCCGACGCCGTGCTCGCCGAGGTCGATGCCGGCTGGCCCGCGAAGGTCATCCGCCAGGAGCACGAGCGCATGGTGGACGAGTTCGACGTCTTCGGGGTGCCTACCTTCGTCGTTGGCGCCGACGCCGTCTTCGCGCGACTGATGACCCGCCCCGACGGGAACGGCGCCGAGGCCGAGGACACCATCGACCGGGTGCTCGGACTGATCGGCGGGCACCCCGAGCTCAACGAGTTCAAGCACACCCGCATCTCGAACTGAGCCGGCGCCGGACCGACCGGGACCACGGCACCACGGCACCCCGCGGTGGGACTGCCGCGAACGGCCCCGTGCCCGGTCCCCTGTCGTGACGACGACCGTGTGGGGCCCCACCCTCGACACGGTCGCCCGCCCCGCCGCGGTGGTGCTCGCCGCGGGGTCCTTCCCGTCGGCCGCCGGGTCCCGGTTCGCGGCCTGCCGATCGGCGGGACCCCGGCCGAGGCGTGGCCGGCCGAGGCCGGTCAGCTACGGGCCAGGCCGGCCAGCGTGTCGATCGTCGCCCGGATCTGGTCGCCGGTACCGAACGGCGCACCACAGAAGTCGGTAGCACCGAGGTCGGACAGTCGGCGGACCTGGGCGGCCACCTCGGACGCGCTCCCCACGATGGCCACGTCGGCCGGCCCCTCGACACCCTCACGGTCGAGCATGGCGCGGTACGACGGGAGGAAGCCGTACATGGCGAAGACCTCGGCGGCGGTGGCCCGGGCCGCGGCTGCGTCGTCGGTGACGCACACCGGCAGGCCCACCCCGACCTGGGGCACGGGTCGCCCGGCCTCGGCTGCTGCTGCGTTGATGGTCGGGACGATGTGCTCCCCGATGGTCACCGGCCCGGTCATCCAGGTGATGGTGCCCGTCGCCATCCGGCCGGCGATCTGCAGCATCACGGTGCCTAGGGCGGCCACCAGCACGTCCGGGGCCGGAGCATCGATCTGCAGGGGCCCGAAGGTGGATGCCTTGAGGGTATCCCCGGCGAAGGTCACCTGCTCGCCCTCGAGCGACGGCATGAGGATCGCCAGGTACTCCCGCATGTGCCGCGCGGGCTTGTCGAAGGACATCCCGAATACGTTCTCGATCACCATCTGGTGCGACAGGCCGATGCCCAGCGTGAGACGCCCTCCGCTGGCGGCCTGCACCGTGAGCGCCTGCGCGGCCAGCATCACCGGGTGGCGGGGGTAGGTCGGCACCACGGCAGTGCCGAAGTGGATGCCCGGCACCTCCCGGGCGGCGGCGGCCATCGTCGTGAGCGCGTCGAGCGCGAAGATCTGGGACGCCCACGCCGTCTCGATCCCGGCATCGGCGAGCCGGGCCACCTGGCCCATCACGTCGTCGAACGGCTTCTCGGTGTCGAACATCACTCCGATGCGCATCGGTGCCTCGCTTCTGGTCGCGTCCGCCCCGGTGGCGGTACCGGACAGGCGCACTGGTCGCCGGCCCATGCGCCCCACCGTACCGGGCGACGCGCCCGTGGCGGCGGCGTTCGACTCCCGTTGTGCCGACCGCCCCGTCGTCGGGCAGAATGCACACATGTCCGTCGCCATCCTCATGGGAAGCTCCTCTGACGCGTCGATCATGGACGACGCGGTCCAGACCCTCCGATCCTTCGACGTCCCCGTCGAGGTCCGGGTCCTGTCCGCCCACCGCACACCCGACGACACCATCGCCTTCGCCCGGGCAGCGAAGGCCGCGGGTGTCCAGGTGATCATCGCCGCGGCCGGTGGGGCCGCCCACCTGGCCGGCGTGATCGCGGCCACGACGCCCGTCCCGGTGATCGGCGTCCCCGTCGCACTGGCCAACCTGGGCGGGATGGACTCGCTGCTGTCCATGGTCCAGATGCCCAAGGGCATCCCGGTGGCCACGGTGGCCGTCAACGGCGCCCGCAATGCCGCGCTCCTCGCCATCCGGATCATCGCCCTGTCCGACGAGCGGTTGGCCGCCGAGCTCGACCGCTACATTGCCGAACTCGCCGACCAGGTCCGCGACATGGACATCGAGCTCGTCGCCAGGTACGCGTCCTCCTGAACCGGGCCGCCGCCGGTCCCCGCCCCTCATCCAGGTGCACCAGATGCGCCTGCGGCGCACCGCCGTGCTGGCTGTGACCGCCGGAGCGGCGTCCTACGTGGGCCGGCCCGGGACGGGCCCGGCGGGTCCGTCCGCCGCCGTCGAGCCGATCAGGCGGCCACGGCGTGCATCTCCCACACCAGGACCTCGGCGTCCGTCCTGCCGGTGACCCGCTGGCCGCCGCTGGACGTCAGCCGGACCGAGTCGCCCGCACCCAGCGTGCCCACGCCCTCGAGCTCGACCGTGCCGCGGGGCACGAACACATGGACGAAGGGCGCCTCCGGCAGCGTCACCTGCCGGCCCGGCGCCATCCGCGCCGCATGCAGCGCGGCGTAGCGGTTGGCGATGCGGATGGCGGTGTCGTCGGCGTGGCCGGGCATGCCCGACGCCACGGTCACCAGTCCACCGGCCAGGCGCTCGGGCTCGATCTCGAGCTGCTCGTAGCCGGGGGTGATGCCCGCCGCATCCGGCACCACCCACATCTGGACGAAGTGCACCGGGGTCTCGTGGACGGCGCCGGCCAGGTTCCACGAGTCGTTCTTCTCCGAATGGAGGATGCCGGTGCCGGCGCTCATCCGCTGGGCGAGCCCCGGGTAGATGACCCCGTGGTTCCCCATCGAGTCCTGGTGCACGAGGGAGCCGTCCAGCACCCACGTCACGATCTCCATGTCGCGGTGCGGGTGGGTCTCGAAGCCGGTGCCGGGCAGCACCCGGTCATCGTTGTTGACGAGCAGGAGCCCGTGGTGCGTGTTGGTACGGCTGCGGTGGTGCCCGAAGGCGAAGGAGTGCTTCGAGTCGAGCCACCCGAAGTCGGTGACGAACCGGCTGTCGGCGCGACGGACGTCGACCTCGGGGCTACCCACTTGGTCCGACATGGCTCCTCCTTGGTGCACCCGAGCGGGGCGCCATCTAGGTGACGTATCACGTATACTATGTCCAGCGCCGTCGGCGCCCGGTCTATTCCCGCGAGGAGCGCCGATGCAGGTCGACCCGATGTGGCTCACCGACCGCCAGCAGCAGGTCTGGCGATCACTGCTCCAGCTCACCACCCGCCTGCCGGCACGCCTCAACCGCCAGCTGGTGGCCGACAGCGGGCTCACCCTGGCCGACATGGACGTGCTGGTCGGGCTCACCGACACCCCCGATGGTCGGGAGCGGGTCACTGAGCTGTCCCGCTCCCTGGGCTGGGAGCGGAGCCGGCTCTCCCACCAGGTGGCCCGCATGGAGCAGGCGGACCTGGTCCGCCGGGAGGCGTGCGAGGACGACCGCCGGGGCGCCTACGTGGCCGTCACCGCCATCGGACGCGCGCTCCTCGAGTCGGCTGCACCGGCCCATCTGGCGCTCGTCCGGCAGTTGGTGGTCGACGCACTGCCGGACGACGACCTGGAGCAGCTCGGAACCACGGTGGGCAGGGTGCTGGACCGGATCGCCGAGTCCGCGTGACCACACGGACGAATGCGGCGTCCGGGATCCCGGACCGGCGCCGCGCCGCCAGCTAGCTTCGTCGCCGAAGGGTCCGGACGAGCGCAGGAGGCGGGACATGACGATGGCGACGAACGGCACGACGGGAAAGATCCGGGGCCCCTGGGTGGTCATCGGGCTCTCGATCATCACACTGGGGATCTACGGGCTCTACTGGCAGTACGCCACGTTCAAGGAGATGAAGGACTTTTCCGGCAAGGGCATCGGCGGTGGTCTCGCGCTCCTCTTCGCCATCCTCCTCGGCATCATCAACGTGTTCATGATGCCCGCCGAGGTGGGCGACCTGTACGCCACCGAGGGACAGGCCCCGCCGGTCAGCGGCATGACCGGGTTCTGGATCCTCCTGCCGTTCATCGGAGGCTTCATCTGGATCATCAAGACCCAGGGCCGGCTCAACGACTTCTGGGAGTCCCACGGCGCCGTGGCCGGCTGAACGGAAGCCCGCCGGCCGAGGAAGTGGCCTTCCGTCCAGGGAGACACGGTGGACGGCACGCGCAGCCCGCCGGGGGCGGCGGGTTCGGCCAGGGCGTCGAGGAACCCTTCGTGTGGGGAGCGCGCCCTCGCCCGCGGCCCTGCGGGCCGTACTTCGGGGTGTGGACGCAGGTGTCCCTGTCTGCCGCGCCCGCCGCGGCCAGGGTCTCGGCGGCCAACCGTCGGTCGTCCCACGACCACGGCGGCCCGGTGAAGCCCTCGACGACCCCTGCGCCCCGGGCTCCCCGACCGACGCCTCCGAGGCCGAACTCAGCGGGGGGCGAGGCCCTCGACGGACTCGGCCAGGTCCACCCCGAACGGCAGGACGGCCAGCACCGGGATGTCGACGCCGTTCGCCACGTAGCGGGCCACGTGGTCACGGCACTCGGCGAAGGATCCGTGGACGACCAACTCGTCCACGACCACGTCCGGGATGGCGGCCAGCGCTCCCTTGCGGTCCCCGGCCGTCCACAGGTCCCACATGGGTGCCAGCACCTCGCCCCGGCCCAGCCAGCGGTGGAAGTCTGCGTACACCCCGACGTTCAGGTAGGCGGTGATCATCCGGCGCCCGATGGCCCGCGCCATGTCCGCGTCCTCCGACGGGATCACGAAGATCCGCGCCGCCACCGGGATGTCGGCGCCGAGCTCCGGTGTCACCGTGGCCACGTCGGTGGCCGACAGCCAGTTGATGATGACCCCGTCGGCGGCCCGGCCGGCGAGGCGCAGCATGCCGGGTCGCAGTGCGGCCAGGAAGATCGGCGGCGGGTGCTCGACGGGTCGGGCCAGCCGGAACCCCTTCACCTCGAAGGTGTCGTAGGCCATGTCGACCTTCTCCCCCGCCAGCGCCGAGCGCAGGAATGCGATGGTGTCCCGCACCCGCTTGTAGGGCTCCGTGAACGGCACCCCGTTCCACCTCGACACGATGACGTCCGACGACGTGCCCAGGCCGAACGTGAACCGGCCCGGGGCGGCCTCGGCCAGCGCCGCCACGCTCTGGGCCAGCAGGGCCGGGCCCCGGGTGTAGGCGGGAATGATCGCAACCCCAAGTTGCAGCTGCGGCGTCCAGGCCGCCGCCAGGGCGAGAGGGGTGAACCCGTCCACGCCGTCGGTCTCGGCCGACCACACGTCCGTGTAGCCGAGGCGTACCAGGTCCTCGTACCAGCGCCGGTGCTCGGTGAGCGGGATCCCGTCGAAGGGGACGGTGATCCCGTAGCGGGCACCCGTCGTCGGTGTCGGGGAGTCGTTCGTGGCGTCGGCCTGGGTCATGGCCCCCGTATTACACCCTCCTGGCACAGTGGACCCATGAGCCAGAACCCATCGGCCCGGATGCACGGCCTGCAGACCCAGCTCCCCCTCGCCGACCCGGACCGGGCGGCCGCCGGCCCGCCATCGACGGAGGCCGATGCCGAGTGGCGCCTCGACGAGCACACCCGCGAGGTCGGCCGTCGCGGCATTGCCGAGGCCCGGGCCCGACTGCGGACCGCCTCGCCCGCGCGCCACGGGGGCCACGGCCACGGCCCGACCGACGGCACGCCGGGGCGTGCTCCGGGGCGCGCCGCCTGACCGACCGCCGACTACGGTCGGGGCATGATGTCCGCGGCAGAGCGGCTCGGGGCTGCGCCCGATGCCCGCCTCCTGATCCTCAACTGTGCCGACCTCGGCTTCTGCCACTCGTCGAACACCGGCGTGTACAACGCGCTGCGCGACGGGATCGCCACTTCGGCATCGCTGATGGTGCCGGCGCCGTGGGCCCGCGAGGCGGCGTCACGCTTCCGCGGTGACGACGTCGGGGTCTGCCTGACGCTCAACGCCGAGCACGACCTCTACCGTTGGGGGCCCATCACCCAGGCGCCGTCGCTGCTCGACGGCGACGGCGGCTTCCCCCGGACGGTGACCGACGTCTGGGACCACGCCGACCTCGACGAGGTCCGTCGTGAGTGCCGGGCCCAGGTGGAACGGGCCGTCCTGTGGGGCTTCGACATCACCCACCTCGAGGCCCACCGGGACGCTCTGCTGCTCCGGCCCGAGTTCTTCGACATCTACCTGGAGCTCGCACTCGACTTCGGCCTGCCCCTGCGGCTGCCCGATGTCGTCGTGGAACCGACGGTGGGCTTCCCCATCCGGGACCTGGCCGCCGAGGAGGGCGTGCTCTTCGCCGATCACGCCTGCACCGTGCCGGCGCGGCGCGGCCGCGATGCGCTGCTCGGCATGCTGACGGCGCTGGAGCCGGGTGTGACCGAGATCACCCTCCACCCCGCCGTCGACACCCCCGAACTGCATGCGGCCGCGTCGGACTGGGCGTCCCGGGCCGCCGACCTGACGCTGCTGGTCGAGGATGCCGCCGTGGCCGCCGCCGTGGCCGCCGCCGGAGTCACCCCGATCGGCTACCGGCAGCTTCGCGAAGCGATGCGGTCCACGTCCCGACCGTGAGCGCCCAGGTGGAACCTGCGGTGCCGCACCTGCGGGACCTGCCGCCCGGGCCCGGGCCGAGGCCGCTGACGGTGACCGGGCTCCTGCTGCTCGACCCGCACGGGAACGACCCGACCCCCGTCGATTCGATCACGTTCGACGACGGCGGCATCGGCGTGATCCGCACCCGCGGCCAGTCGGTCCGGGTGCTGCCCTGGGAGGCGGTCGTCTCCCACGCGGTGGAGCCGTGGGCCGGTGGGGTGATCCCGGAGTGGTGGGTGGAGCCCGAGGTGGACGGCGCCGGGTGGTCGGACCGGAATGACACCGACGCCGTCGGGGGGCTGCTGGCCGACGCGCGCCGGATCAACCGGTCACTTCCCCACGCCGAAGCCGGGGCCATGATCGGGATCCAGACCCGTACCGGCACCTACCGGTTCCTCAAGCCCGGGGGCGACCCGGCCGGGCTCGCCCCCCGCATCGCCGCCTTCACGATGCACCACCAGGGCGCCGCCGGGGTGTCCACCGTCACCACCGTGGCCGCCGGTCGTCGGGGCCCCCGGTCGGGCTGGGCCCGTCTCCGCCCGTGGCTGGTCGTGCTCCTGGTGGCGGTGCTCGCCGCCGCGGTGACCGTGATCCTGCTGCAGAGCGCCGGCGTGATCCACCTCCCGTTCCTCGGGGGCGGGTCGACCGGGAGCGGCGGGCTCGCCCGGTCGGCGGGGGACGCCGGGCCCTGAACGCGTTGCTCCGGTCGGGGCGGCCCAGGTCGTGGCGGCTCAGGTCGTGATGCGTGCTGCGACCCGGTCCCGGACCGATCGGGCCGCCTCGGTGGCCGACAGGGCCAGCACGTCGAGGACCAGGCCCATGGCACCGGCGACCTTCATCCTCCCCTGCATGAACGCCACGCTCGGGTCGAGGTCGCCGTCCAGGACGGCCTGGGCATCTTGGGCACTCAGGGTGAGGGAGGCGTCGGGTGCATCGACCGCGCCGGGCCCGACGGCGGCGATGGCGCCTCCGTCGAACAAGGCGTGCACCGAGACGTCACCTTCGGCTCCGCCCGTCACGTCCACCTGCAGCGTTCCGACGAGCGTCGGTGCCCCGGCCAGGTCGGCGAGCTCGGCCACGACGACGGCCGCCCAGTCGTCCGCGGCGCGCGCCGTCATCCGGTGACGACCGTGTCCACGCCGGCGAACAGGTCGGTCTCGACGGTGCCGTCCCACCCGGCCGCGGTCACGGTCCCGTCCGGGGTGCCGGTGAAGGCGAGCCGGTAGTCGTCGTGCGGCTGGATGGAGGCCATGACCTCGGGTGGTAGTCCGAACCAGAACCTGGACTCCGGGTCGACCTGGGTGGCGTGCGCCAGCAGGGCGAGGCGGCGCACGTCGGTGTGGTCGGTGATGTCGACCACCGTGGTCGGGACCTCCTCGGGCATCGAGTCCCAACGGGCCCGCCACTCCTCGTCGAACGGCGATTCCAGACCCAGCTCCTCGAACTTGTCGTGGATGGCCCGGAACCGGGCCGCCGAGTGGACCGTGTAGTAGAGCTTGGCCGGCTGGTGGGCCGGCCCGGCCGACGGGAACCGCTCGGGGTCCCCGGCTGCGTGGAAGGCTGCCAGTCCGGCGTCGTGGACCCGCAGGTGGTCCGGGTGGGGATAGCCGGTCTGGTCGTCGCCGTAGACCACCATTACCTGGGGTTTCGTGCGCCGGATGATGGCCACCAACCGCTCGGTGGCCTCCTCGAGGGGCGCGGCGGCGAAACAGTCGGGATTGGCGTTGGCCTCCGACCCGGCCATGCCCGAGTCCCGGTAGCCGAGCAGGACGACATCGTCGTAGCCGATGATCTCGGTGGCCCGGGCCAGCTCACGGCGGCGGACGGCGGCCAGGTCGCGGTGGACCTCGGGCGTGTCGAGGGCCGGGTTGAGGATCTCGCCCTCCTCCCCACCGGTGCAGCAGACCAGCACCGTGTGCACCCCGTCGGCGTGGTAGCGGGCGACGGTTCCGGCCCCTTTGGAGGCCTCGTCGTCGGGGTGGGCATGGACCGTCAGTAGGCAGCGAGCGTCAGGCACGCCGCTCACGCTATCGGGACGGGGGCGCGTACACTGCACCCAGAGCGTGAGGAAGGATCGTCGCCAATGGGTGTCATGAAGCGCATGTCCGGGATTCTGCAGGCCAAGACCAACAAGCTCCTGGACAAGGCCGAGGACCCTCGGGAGTCCCTCGATCTGTCCTACCAGAAGCTCCTGGAGAATCTCCAGAAGGTTCGCCGCAGCGTGGCCGACGTCACCACCGCCAAGAAGCGGATCGAGCTCCAGGCCACCCAGCTCCAGGGGCAGGCCGACAAGCTCCAGCAGCAGGCCAAGGACGCCCTCGCCCAGAACCGTGAGGACCTGGCCCGCGAGGCGCTGGCCCGCCGTGCCGCCCTGGCCCCACAGCTGGCCGAGCTCCAGACCCAGCACCAGCAGGTGGCCGCCCAGGAGCAGAAGCTGATCGCCACCGCACAGAACCTCCAGACGCAGGTGGACGCCTTCCGCACCAAGAAGGAGACCATGAAGGCCACCTACACGGCGGCCGAGGCCCAGACCAAGATCGGCGAGGCCGTATCCGGCATCTCCGAGTCGATGGGCGACGCCGGCATGTCGGTGCAACGGGCCCAGGACAAGATCGACGCCATGCAGGCCCGGGCCGGCGCCATGGACGAGCTGCTCGCGTCCGGCGCGCTGACCGACCTCACCAACCCGGTCGACGACATCCAGACCCAGCTCGACCAGGTGTCGAGCTCCAACACCGTGGACACCGAGCTCGCCGCGCTCAAGGCCGAGCTCGGGACGGCGGCACCGGCCCAGCTGGGCACGGCCGAGCCCGCTCCGTCGCCGACCGAGTCGGGGGAGGCGTCGGCATGATCGTGCGCATCCTGGGTGACGGGCAGTTCGACGTGGCCGAAGCCGACCGAGCCGGTCTCCACGCGCTGGAGGAGGCGTTGGACGCTGCCGTCGAGGGCGACGACGAGGAGGTCTTCGCCGCCGCGCTGGCCGCAGCCGTCGCCGAGGTACGCCGGGTCGGGACCGAGCTGCCCGCCGACTCGTTCACCGCCTCGGACCGGGTCCTGCCCTTCGACGACGCCACCCTGGCGGAGACGAAGGAGCTCCTGGCCGGACCCGGCGGGGACGAGCGCTGACGAGCCACCTGTGAGCACCGCCCGCAACATCCCGAACGACCGCGGCCTCTCGCTGCGCATGTTCACCACCGGGCTGCTGCTCGTCCTGCTGTACGGGGTCGTCATCGGCATCCTCATCGCCGTGGGCATCTCCTACGCGCTGGTGCTGGTCATCGCCGCCGCACTGCTGTTCTGCCAGTACTGGTTTTCCGACAAGATCGCCCTCTACGGCATGGGCGGCCGCATCGTCACGCCCGAGGAGGCACCCCAGCTCCACGGCGCCATCGACCGGCTGTGCGCCATGGCCGACATGAAGAAGCCGCGGGTCGCCGTGGCCGACACCGACGTGCCCAACGCCTTCGCCACCGGGCGCAGCCCCAGCAACGCCGTCGTGTGCGCCACCACCGGCCTCATGCGACGGCTCGACGAGTCCGAGCTCGAGGCGGTCCTCGCCCACGAGCTGTCCCACGTGGCCCACCGCGACGTGGCCGTCATGACCATCGCCAGCTTCCTCGGCATGGCCGCCGGCATGGTCACCCGGATGATGCTGTGGACCGGGATGATCGGTGGCTTCGGCAACAACAACAACAACAACAACCAGGGGGGCGACCAGGCCGCCCTGGTCGAGTTGGCCGTGCTCGTCGTATCGGTCGTCGTGTACGCCATCAGCTTCCTGCTGACCATGGCGCTGTCCCGCTACCGGGAGCTGGCCGCCGACCGGGCGGGGGCGATCCTCACCGGCCAGCCGTCGGTGCTGGCGTCCGCCCTCGTGAAGGTCACCGGGGAGATCGCCCGGATCCCGAGTCGGGACCTCCGGTCCACCGAGACCTTCAACGCCTTCTACTTCACCCCCGCCATCGCCAAGGGCGGCACCAGCATCTCGACGCTCTTTTCGACGCACCCGTCCCTCGACCAGCGCCTGGCCCAGCTCGCCACCCTCGAGGCGGAGATGGGTCGCCCCTCGTGAGGCGGTCCACGGCCTGCGGCCCTCGCTGATGGGGCTCTTCGACTCGCTCCTCGGGCGCACCAAGCCGGTCCAGTCGAACCTCGACGCCCTGTTCGCCCTGCCCTCGGCGTCGATCACCCTGCAGAGCGCGGCCGGCATGACCTGCTCGGGACATGCCGGGGTGTGCTTCAAACCACCGACCGGCCAGGGCTTCGCCGACATGGAGGCCGAGGTGGTGTCGCTCCTCGACATGGACGGAGGATCCGGCCTGACCCGCTCCGAGGACTCGTTCGGCTACACCTGGCTGGTCGTGGCCGACCCCGACATCGAGTCGCTGGTGACCCGGGTCCACCTGGTCAACTCGTCGCTGTCCGACGCCGGTTGGGGCCCCCAACTGCTCTGTTCGGTGTTCGGGCTGGCCAAGCTGCCCGCCGGCGGCACCGTGGCCACCGGATCCGACCCGGTCGAGGAGGGCGCTTCGGTCGGGACAGGCTCGATCGTGCCGTCTTCCGCGTTCCTGGTCTACCTGTTCAAGCGGGGCACCTTCTACCCGTTCGTCCCGACGGGCCACGAGCAGCGCTCCACCGAGGAGGAGTTCCGGTTGCGCAGCCTGGTGGGCGAGGACCTGGTCGTGGAGACGGACCTCGACCGCTGGTTCCCCCTGTGGGACCTGCCGGTCGGCTGAGCCTGAGCCTGAGCCCGGAAGCCTGGGCCCGGAAGCCTGGGCCCGGAAGCCTGGGCCCGGAAGCCTGGGCCTGACTGCTGGGCCTGACTGCTGGGCCTGACTGCTGGGCCTGACTGCTGGGCCTGACGGGGCGTCCGCAGTCGCCCGAGCATCTGATCGTGCACCCTCCGGATCAGGCGCCGTCCGGGTTCAGGGGCACACTTGTCCAGAAAATCTGCGCGGCGTCGGTTGTTCGAGCCGATCACCCGCCCACCAGGGAGGATTCCCTGCCATGCTCCCTTTTATCCCCAGGTTATCCACCGTCCAAGGCGAGTTTCGGGGCCCGATGCGAACTCGTTGCCCATCCGTCCCGCTACACTTGTGGCTTCCGAGCAGGGGGGATCGTCCCGTGGCCGTCGACCCGAGTGGTCGTGCCCGACACCCCCGGCGCCGCAGCCGGCGAGCTCCCGCTATGCACCCTCGAGGAGAGTGGCACGTAACGACATCTAGCGCACTTCGGACATGAACACCCGCTAGCACACCCGGCTCTCGGAGCCAGGCCGGCCCACCCTTCCCGGTGACCGGCTGGGGCGTTGAATGCACAGATGTGGGGTCCACCCAACCAGAAGAGAGTCAGAGCGCCCGCGTCGACCGACGTGGCTCTGGCCGACCGAGGAAAGGTCACCCGCCATGTATTCGGCAACCCCAACTACCCCTGTACCCGCACGTATCGACACCCCCGCGTCCGACGCCCGTCGCGACGCCCCCACCCATACGACCCGTTCTGTCCGGCGCCGCAGGAAACGTGCCGTGGCCAAGGCCGCCGGCCTGGCCGGCGTGGCCGCATCGGCCACCATCGTCGCCTCGCTCCTGAGCCAGGCGCCGCCGGCATCGGCATCGGCCACCAGCTACCCGACCGGCGTCGGCGTCGTGCTCAGCGCACCGATCGTGTCGGCCACGGCCACCCCGGACGGCAAGGGGTACTGGCTCGTCGGGTCTGACGGCGGCGTGTTCGCCTTCGGCGACGCCGGCTTCCGTGGCTCCACCGGAAGCCTCCACCTCAACAGCCCGATCGTGGGCATGGACGCCACCCGCAGCGGAAGCGGCTACTGGGAGGTCGCCGCTGACGGCGGCGTGTTCGCCTTCGGCGACGCCGGCTTCTACGGCTCGATGACCGGCGGCACCCTCAGCGCGCCGATCGTCGGACTGGCCCCCACGTCGGACGGCCGGGGCTACTGGGAGGTCGCCGCAGACGGCGGCGTGTTCGCCTTCGGCGACGCCGGCTTCCACGGCTCCGCCATCGGCATGTCGCCCACCAGCCCGATCGTCGGCATGGCGCCGACGGCGGACGGCCGGGGGTACTGGGAGCTCGCCGCCAACGGCGACGTCTACGCCTTCGGCGATGCCCGCTTCTACGGGAACGCGCCGGTCCGCACCCCGGCGGTCGGCATCACGTCCGCCGACGGCGGCTACCGAGTGGTGTCGAACGACGGCGGCACCTTCGCATTCGGTGGGGCCACCTATCAGGGCTCCCTCGCCGGCGTGGCCCTGAAGAGGCCGATCGTGGGTACCTCGTCCACCGGCGGGGGCTACGTCCACGTGGCCGCCGACGGCGGCGTGTTCACCTTCGGGAACGTCGCCTTCTACGGGTCACTGGGAGACGCCACGCTCTACTCCCCGCCCGTCGCCACGGTCGCCGACTACGGCCTCACCGCCGGCCAGATCGCCGCATGGAGCCGGGTCAACGTGTGCGAGGAGGGCGGGAACTGGCATGTCGACGGGTCCACGTTCTCGGGCGGCCTCGGCATGAGCCACGCCAACTGGAACCAGCTCAACACCTTCGGGTTCCCGTCGGACGCGGCCTACGCCTCACCGCTCCAGCAGATCCGGGTGGCCGTGGCCTTCGCCACGCACTACTACGGCAACCCGAACGCCGCCCCGGACCAGAACGGCTGCACCGGGGGCTACTGAGCAACCGCCCGGGGCCCCTCGTGGCCCGTGGAACGCACCGGAGGACGGGATCCCGCCGTGGGTCCCGTCCTCCGCCGCGTCCGGGGACGGAACGGACCGGTCGAGTGGGGTGGCCGGGGGTCGGGGTCGGGGTCGGGGTCGGGGTCGGGGTCGGGGTCGGGGTCGGGGTCGGGGTCGGCCCTAGACCGGCAGGGCGTCGACGGACCGGGCCAGAGCGAAGTCAAGCTCACTCAGCCCGCCGGCGTCGTGGGTGACGAGTGCCAGGCGCACCGTCCGCCACCGGATGTCGATGTCCGGATGGTGGTCGGCCTCTTCGGCGAGACGCCCGACGGCAACCACGAAATCGAGTGCGGCCACGAAACTCGTGCACTCGACGGTCTTCACCAGCATGCCGTCGGAAAGGTCCCACGCCGGCGCGCCGGGCCCGGAAAGGGCGGCGGCCACGGCGGCAGCGTCCAGCCGGGCGGGTCGGGCCATCAGGCCGTAGCCCCCACCGGTGCCGTCGGGGTGAACGTGACCGGCATCGACTCGTAACCTGACACGAAGTTGGCGGCCCGCTTGGGCAGTGGGTCGTCGGAGGCGAGGGCCAGGTCGGGCAGACGCTCCAGCAGCCGGTCGAACATGACGGCCAGCTCCATACGGGCCAGCCGGTTGCCGAGGCAGAAGTGGGAGCCGAAGCCGAAGGCCATGTGGTCGTTCGGCGTGCGGCCGATGTCGAAGGACTCCGGGTCCTCGAAGACCGCGTCGTCGCGGTTGGCCGACGGGTAGAGCAGCAGCAGCTTCTGCCCCTTGCGCAGTGTCTCGCCGTGCAGCTCCACGTCCCGGGTCATGGTGCGGGCCATGTTCTTGATGGGTGTCACCCACCGGAGCATCTCCTCGACGGCCAGGGGCAGTCCGCCCCGGTCCGCCTGCAGCTGTGCGTACTGGTCCGGGTGGGTGAGCAGCTCGTACATGCCGCCGCTGATCACGTGCCGGGTCGTCTCGTCGCCACCGATCAGGATGAGCAGCGACTCGTGGATGAGGGACGACTCGTCGAGCCGGTCACCGCCGATTTCGGCGTGGACCAGGGTGCCGATCAGGTCGTCGGTCGAGTGGTCGCGACGGCGCTGTTCGGCCACGGCAGTGATGTACTCCGCGTACTCCATGGCCGCCAGGGCGGCCCGGTCCATCGCCGTGGGGTCGGGCGAGCCGAGCGCGCACAGCATGTCGTCGGACCAGCGGAGCAACGTGTCGCGGTCCTCGGCCGCGACACCCAGGCGGTTGCCGATGACGATCATGGGCAGCGGTGCGGCGATGTCGCGCACGAAGTCGGCGGTGCCCTGCTCGCACACCCGGTCGATGATGGCGTCGCAGATGTTGCGGATCTCGTCCTCGCTCTCGCGGATCCGCTTGGGCGTGAACCCCTCGCTCACCAGGCGGCGACGGCGCACGTGCTCGGGGGCGTCGAAGTCGATCATCATGGGGATGGCGTCGCTGTCGGGACGGATCCCCCCGGCGTTGGAGAAGGTCTCGGGGTCCTTCGAGATCTCCTTGATGTCGGCGTAGCGGCTGATGCCCCACACGCCGCCGGACTCGTCGAAGAAGGCAGGTGCCTCCTTGCGCATCCAGGCGAACGCCGGGAACGGGTCGCCGGACCAGAACGTGCCGTCGGTGATACCGATGTGCAGGTCCGCGGGGATGGTGGTCATGGTGCTCCTTCGTCCCTCAGGTGCCGGATCCGCCCCCCGGCGGCATCTGACACTGTGTCAGATGACACTGTGCCACGGACCGGCGCCCGGGTGCGCACACCGCCGGATCACGGGTGGGTCATGGACTCCGGCCGCACGGCGTCGTCGAACTGCTCGCCGGTCAGCAGTCCGAGCTCGACGGCTGCCTCGCGCAGCGTGGTCCCCTCCTTGTGCGCCTTCTTGGCCACCGATGCGGCGTTGTCATAGCCGATGAGGGGGTTGAGGGCCGTCACCAGCATCAGCGAGTTCTCGAGGTGCTGGCGGATGCGGGCCTCGTTCGGCTCCAGTCCCTCGACGCAGAACCGGGTGAAGGTGGACGATGCGTCGGCCAGCAGCTCCACCGAGTGGAGCACGTTGTGGATGATCACCGGCTTGCACACGTTGAGCTCGAGGTTCCCCCGCGAGCCGGCCATGGCCACCGCGGCGTCGTTCCCGAAGACCTGGATGCAGACCATGATCATGGCCTCGGACTGGGTCGGGTTGACCTTCCCGGGCATGATCGACGAGCCGGGTTCGTTCTCGGGCAGGTTGAGCTCGCCGAGGCCGCTGCGGGGACCCGAGCCGAGCCATCGCAGGTCGTCGGCGATCTTGATCAGCGACCCGGCCAGCGTGCGCAGTGCCCCACTCGTCATCACCAGGGCGTCGTGGGCGGCCAGGGCGGCGAACTTGTTCGGCGCCGTCACGAACGGCAGGCCGGTCAGCTCGGCGATGGCGTCGGCCACCCGCACACCGAACTCGGCGTGTGTGTTGAGCCCGGTGCCTACGGCGGTGCCGCCGGCGGCGAGCTCGTAGAGGTCGTCGAGGGTCGACTCGATCCGCCGGATGCTGGCGTCGAGCTGGGCCACGTAGCCCGAGAACTCCTGGCCGAGCGTGAGCGGCACGGCATCCATCAGGTGGGTGCGGCCGATCTTGGTGATCGAGGCGTACGCCTCGGACTTGGCCGCCAGGGCGTCGCGCAGGTGGCGGACGGCCGGCACCAGCCGATGGGTGATCTCCTCCACGGCGGCGATGTGCATGGCCGTGGGGAACGTGTCGTTGGACGACTGGGACATGTTGACGTCGTCGTTCGGGTGGACCGGGTCCTTCGAGCCCATGACTCCGCCGGCAAGCTCGATGGCGCGGTTGGAGATCACCTCGTTGGCGTTCATGTTCGACTGGGTTCCACTTCCCGTCTGCCACACGCTGAGCGGGAACTGGTCGTTCAGCTTCCCGTCCGACACCTCGCGCGCGGCGGCCACGACGAGGGCCGACTTCTCGGGGGTCATCTTGCCGAGGTCGGCGTTCACCTGGGCCGAGGCCTCCTTCAGGATCCCGATGGCCCTGATCAGCGGCACCGGCATGGTGTCGTCCCCGATCGGGAAGTGATGGAGCGACCGGGCGGTCTGCGCTCCCCAGTACCGGTCGGCGGGAACGTCGATGGCTCCCATGGAGTCCGTCTCGGTGCGGGTCGCTTCGGTCATGGCTGTCTCCTTGTCACGGGTCGTGCGTCTGGTGCGGTCGGTCGGGTCGACGACCCGCCGGATCAGGTGCGTTGCGGGCGGCCGCCGGACCGGCGGGCCAGCGGCACCGGCGCCGCCTCCCGTGCCCCCTGGCACGCCGGGCAGGTGCCGACCAGGTCGAATTGGTGGCCGATCACCTCGTAGCCGTGCTCCTCGGCGATCACCCGGGCGGCATCGTCCATGGCCCGCTCCAGGCGGGCCGAGGAGACGACGTCCTCCACGGTGCCGCAGGTGGCGCAGGCCAGGTGGTGGTGGTGACCGGCCAGCTCCTCGGCCAGCTCGTAGCGGGCCGTCTCGTCCAGGCCGTTGACCCGGCGGATCACCCCGGCCCCGAGCAGCTCGGTGACGATGCGGTAGACGCTCGACTTCACCAGCTGCCCGTCGCTGGCCTCCACGATCTCGGGGATCGAGAGCGGGCGGCCGACCTCGGCGAGCGTGGTCACCATGGTTCGACGCACCCGGGAGTAGCGCTGGTCGAGCCCGGCGAGGCGCAGGGCGGCCTGTTCGTGCACGGTCGGGGCGATGGTCACCTCGGACAGACTACGGCGTGTGCCGGGTCCGGGCCGACGCCGCGGGCCGTTGCCGCCCTCGCCGTCCGGCCGGGTGGGCTCAGCGGGCACCGATCACTCCGCCGGAGCCGGACACCGTCGCCGGCGGTGTCGCCCTCGTGGACCCCGCACCACGGTGCCGGGTCAGTGCCGGCCAGGCGAAGGTGGCCAGGTAGACGGCGGTGGCCACACCCAGGATGCCGAAGCTGGGAGGGGCCAGGGGCGCCAGGTAGGCGATGGTGAGCCCGGCCCACATCGACCCCACGGCCAGGGCCGCCGACAGCCACAGCGCCAGGAAGGGCCGGGCCGTCATCCGCTGGGCGGCTCCGGCCGGCGCGGCCAGCAGTCCGAGCAACAGGAGGGCCCCGACGGCCTGGGTAGCCACCCCGGCCGTCAGCCCGAGCAGGACGAAGAACGCCGTCGACAGGGCCCGGACCGGCACGCCACGGGCGGCCGCCACTGCCGGGTCGAGGCTGGCGAACAGGAGGGGACGGCCGATGGCGACCATTCCGGCCACCACCGCCAGGGCGACGGCCGTGTCCAGCAGGGCCTGCCCACCGGTCAGGCCCAGGATGGAGCCGAACAGCACGCTGACGCCGGCGGTGCCATTCCCGCCGGTCCCGCTGGACGACGTCGTGAACAGGCTGAGGAACAGGGCGCCCAGCCCGAGCACCCAGGCGAACACCGAGCCGATGACCGTGTCGTCGGCACCGGTCCGCCGGCCGAGCACGGCCAGCAGCAGGGCGAACGCCAGGCAGCCCCCGTAGAGGCCGAGCCGGAGGTCGACCCCGAGGGCCAGGGCGGCCAGCGCCCCGGTGAAGGCCACGTGAGAGAGGGCGTCGCCGGCGAAGACCTGACCGCGGAGGACCACCACGGAGCCGATCAGGCCCGAGGCCAGGGCGATCGCCGTGCCGGCGGCGAATGCCGACTCCAGGAACGGATGGGCGAGGACGAAGAAGGCGGCGGTCGTCACGCCCCGACCACCCCGGGCGCGAGCGCTCGGCCCCGTTCTCGCTCCCCCGCCCCACGTCGTCCCCCGACCGGCGTGCGCCGGTGGCGGGCCACCGCCACACGTCCACCGGCCGCCCCGACGTAGAGGGCGAATCCGAACGTGGACACCCAGAACCCCACCGGCCACGGGGACCAGAACGCCACCGACAGCGACACCCACACCACGGCGAGGCCGAATCCGACGGCCAGGACAAGTCCCGCCACCGGTCGGGCCGTGACCTGCTGCGCGGCGGCGGCCGGCATGACGAGCAGGGCGAAGACGAGCAGCGCGCCGGTGACCTGGCTCACCTCGGCGGCCGTGCACCCGAGCACCAGCAGGAAGGCCACCGACAGCGCCCGGGTCGGGACGCCCCGCGCCGCGGCCACGGCCCCGTCCACGGTCGCGAACAGCAGTGGCCGGCCGATGACCGCCAGAACGGCCAGGACGGCCACGGCCACGGCGCCGAGGGTCAGCACCTGGCTGTCCGACACCCCGAGGAACGAGCCGAACAACAGGCCGGTGATGCTGTCGAGGAAACCCCCGTAGAGACTCACGAACAGGGCGCCGCAGGCCAGGGCGAACGCCTGCACGGTGCCGATGACTGCCGACTCCTGGCCGCCCGGCCGACCGGCCACCGAGCGGGGCACGAGCGCGATCACCAGGGCGGCGGCAATGCTCCCGGCGAAGTACCCGGCGGTGGCACTCACCCCCAGCCAGATGGCGGACGCCGCTCCCGGGAACGACACCACGGCCAGGGTGTGGCCGGCGAAGCTCTGGCGGCGCAGCACCATGAGCCACCCCACCACGGCGGCCAGCACCGCCACCACGGTGCCGGCCCGGAAGGCGTTGACCATGAAGTGCAGGGCCAGCATCCGCCGCAGGTCGACGATGGGGTCGAGCACCGGGCCAGCCAGCGCCGCCACCGCGTGCGGGGTCACCGGCGCTCCCCCTGGTCGTGGGTACCGGTGTCGCCGTGGGCGTGCCCGTGGGGCCCGGCGTGGTGGGAGGCGGCGTCGGGCTGGCCCACCACCACCCGACGGCCGTCGCTGGTCGTGAGCACCTCGATGGGCGTGTCGTAGAGGGCGCTGAGGGTCTCGGTGGTGATGACCTCGTCAGGGGTGCCACTCACCGCATGGCCGCGGGCCACGTAGACCACGCCGTCGAGGGCCGAGGCGATCGGGTTCACGTCATGGGCGACGATGAGGACGGTGATTCCCGCCGCCCGCGAGATGTCCGCGATCAGCGACGCCACGGCCGCCTGGTTCGGGAGGTCCAGACTGTCGAGCGGCTCGTCCAGAAGGAGGAGGCGGGGGTTGCGCACCAGGGCCTGGGCGATGAGGAGGCGCTGCTGCTCGCCGCCCGACATCTCACCGATCGGACGACGTGCGTAGGCGGTGGCGCCGACCAGGTCGATGACGTCGTCGACCCGGGCGTCCCGGTTCCGGCGACCGGCGCCCCACGGTAGCGGAAGGCCCCACCGGTCACCGTCGGCGCCCATGCGGACGACGTCGACTCCTCGCACCCGCATTCCCGGATCGAAGCTGCGGCGCTGGGGCAGGTACCCGATGTCCCCACCACCTTCGCCGGGTGGCCGCCCGAAGACCTCGAGCCGCCCGCCAGCCAGCGGAACCACTCCGAGGACCGCCTTGACCAGGGTCGACTTCCCGGCGCCGTTGGGCCCGAGGATGGCCACGAACGTGCCTGGCGCGATGTCGAGGTCCACGTGAGCCCAGATGTCGCGGCCACCGAGGCGCACCGTGGCGTCGGCCAGGTGGACCGCCGGGTCCGCCCCGATCGTCCGGTCCTCAGCCATGCGCCGACGCCAGGGCGGTCTCGAGGGCCTGGAGCTGGGTCGTCTGCCACACCTGGAACGTGACCCCGGCGGGCTGGAGCGTCTCGGTCACCCGGACGAGGGGGATGCCGGCCGACCGGGCGGCCCGCACCTGGGCCTGGACGTCGGGGGTCAGGTTCTGGGTGTTCTCCAGGTAGACGCGCACGGTGCGGTCCCGAAGCTGCGCATCGATCGTCGCGGTGTCGGCCGCCGAGACATCGGTGCCCTCGCTGATGGCGCGGAGGAACGACGGTGGCGTCACCAGGTCGAGCCCCAGCGCCTGGCACAGGTAGACGACGATCGACTCCGATGCCGCCACCGGCGTCCCGGCGAACCGGGCCCGGATCGAGGCGATTGCCGCGTGATACCCCGACAGGCCGACCTGCACGTAGCGCTCCGCCCGGGTCTGGAAGTAGGCCCGGTCGGCGGGATCGGCTGCGACGAGGTCGGCGGTGCTCGTCGTGATGAAACGGGCCACGTATGCCGGCGAGTACCACAGGTGGGGATTCCCTCCCGGGGCCACGCCCACCAGGGCGCCGACGTCCAGCACGGTGCGAGCGCCGCCGTCGGCGGCCAGGAGCCGCTGCATCCACGGGTCGTACCCGGCGCCGTTGTAGACCGCCACCTGGGCGTCGGCCAGCCGGCGGGCGTCGGCAGCCGTGGGCTCGTAGGTGTGGGGGTCCGTCTCGGGATTGGCGATGATGCTGACCACGTCGGCGTGCACGCCTCCTACCTGGGCCACGATGCTCCCCCAGAAGTCCTCGGCTGCGACCACCCGGACCACGCGCACCGAATATGCCGAGGTCCCCTCGCCCCCCGGCGGCAGCGACAGGGCACACCCGGAGAGCACGGCCATGGCCGCCAGCACCGCGGCCACACCCGACACGTGTGCCCGGATGCGATCACGGGGGAGGTGCGGGACGTCGGGGATCACGTCCCCACTCTATCTGATAATGATTATCATTATTGCAATCCTCCGGAGCAACCCGCGGAGGGGTCCCGCGGAAGGGCACGGTGCGTCAGGCGCGCAGTGACAGACCCACCTCGAGCACGCCGCGGGCGGTGGTGACGTCCTCGGTACGGGGCCCGTCGCCCTCCCCCGGCACCTCCAGGATGGCGGGAACGCCCTGCAGGGCAGGGTGGCCGAGGAGTGCCGCCAGCCCATCGGCGCCGATGGTGCCGTCGCCGATGTTCTCGTGGCGGTCCTTGTTGGCCCCGAAGTCGACCTTTGAGTCGTTCAGGTGCATGCACCGGAGTCGGGCCATGCCGACCGTGTCCTCGATGAGCTCGATCAGGGCGTCGGCCTCCTCGACGGTGCCGAACGGGATCCCCGACGCCCACAGGTGCTGAGTGTCCAGGCACACGCCGAGCCGCTCGTCGCCACCGGCAGCATCGATGACCTGGGCCAGCTCCTCGAACGAGCGGCCCACCGTGTCGCCGGCGCCGGCGGCGTTCTCGAGCAGGATCGGACAGCCCTCGACGTCGGCATCGACCTCGTCGAGCGACCCGACCAGCGCCTGGGCCACGGCCGGCAGTGCCGTCTCGAATCCGCTCCCCCGATGGCTGCCGATGTGGAGGACGAGACCGTCGGCCCCCATCCCGTCGGCCGTGGACAGGTTGGCCGTCAGGCAGGACCGGGACTTGGCGGCCAGCTCCGGATCGGGCGAGGCGAGGTTGATCAGGTAGGTGGCATGGCAGTACGTGGAGGCGATGGACGGGTGGTCGGCCTGGGCGGCCCGGTACGCGGCAAGTACCTCGTCGCCGTACTGCGACGGCTTCCACATGCGGGGACTCTGGGTGAAGATCTGCACGGCATCGGCGCCGATGTCCGCTCCGTGCTCGAGAGCCGGGACCAGTCCCTTGCCCGCCCGGACGTGCGCGCCGATCAGCATGGGCGCACCGTAGCAGCGCCCCCGGCAGGCCGGTCCTGCCTCACCACGTCCTGGCCAGGGCCTCCACCGCGGTCGGGTCCCACGGGAACGGGATCCCGACGATGCACCCATCGGCGCCGGCGGCGCGGACGGCGGCGACCGCGTCGGGGGTTCCTGCCGGCAGGCCACCGGTGCCGATCAGTCCGATCACCTCGACGGCCCCCTGCGGACGATCGCCGTCGTCGGCCCGTGCGTCCACGGCCCCGCACGCCTCGGCCACGTCGTCGGCTCCGCCGTCGACGACCACGGCGTCGGCCAGGCGGGCGGCCACGTCCAGGAGGGGTTCCCGCCCCGGCCCGTGCCCATGGAGGAAGACGACCAGGGGAACGCCACCGATCTGGACCGGAGCGGGCCGGTTGACGGCATCGTCGATCGAGTAGATCCGACCGGCGTAGGTCGGGTGCTCGTCCACGAGGACGGCCCGGCACACGATGAGCGCCTCGGACAGGCGCTCCGCGTCCGCCGCCGAGTTGCAGTCGCCGTCGAGCCCCAACACGGCCCGCCCGTGGGAGATCACATCGACCCCGGTGACGATCTTGCCCAGGATCGACGGCGGCCTGCGCTCCCCGCGGTCGGCGACCACGCCGAGTCGGGCCCGCTCCGACGACACGGCCAGAGCGCCCAGCAACGAATAGGCCTCGTAGGGCGTGGCCGGTCCGGACGGAGCAGGGGACTCCGACACCCATACCGTGCCGATGCCGACACGTTCCGCGGCCTCCACCGCCGCGGCGGCATGCTGCAGGATCCCGTCGGGCACCGACCGGTCCGAAGTCCTCGGAGCTTCCAGCAACGGTGCGATCCCGCCGAAGCGGGGTGAACTGGGTGGGGATGGCGTCATGGGACGCAGAGTACCGGGAGGGCACCCGGCCCCACGGTACCGCCGCCGGCCCGGGACCCGCGCCCCGATTCAGGCCCGGGACCACCATCCGGCCCCCGCCGTCAACAGGCCCTGGTCGACGAGCGCCTCGCCCGCGGCCGTCAGCGCCGCCAGCGACAGGTCGGTCCGGAGCAGGACCGTCTCGACCGTGGTGGGTGTGTCGTCGACGGCCTCCCACACCGAGCACTGGACACGATCGGCCGGGTCCGGACCGCCCGGTGGCGCCCGGCGGCCGGACGGGGACGGGACGGGTGCCGCCATGCCCCGGCCCTGGCGGGCAAGGGCCACGGCGGCAAGGACGTCGTCGGCGTCCCGCACCGGCACGCATCCCTCGATCAGCAGCTCGTTGGTTCCGGCCGAGGCCGCGCTGTGGACCGACCCGGGGACGGCGCACACCGGGATCGCCCGCCGGGCCGCCGCCTCCGCCGTGTACAACGACCCGCCGGAACGGTGGCTCTCCACCACCACGACGACATCGGCCAGGGCCGCGATGATGCGGTTGCGTGCGGGGAACACCATCGGCCGGGCGCGGGTGCCGAGGGAGGACTCGGACAGCACTGCACCGGTGGACGAGACCCGGGCCCACAGCACCCGGTTCTCCTTCGGGTACGGGACGTCGAGCCCGGTGCCCACCACGGCGACTGGCGGGGCGGCACCGGGCCCGGCGGTCAGTGCACCGGAGTGGGCCGCCGCATCGATCCCCCGGGCGAGGCCCGACACCACCACGACCTGGGCGGCGGCCAGCCGGCGCCCCAGTTCGGCGGCGACCCTGGCCCCGTAGGGGGTGGCCGAGCGGGTGCCGACCACGGCGACGGCCGGCCGTGCCTCGAGCACGCCGGTGTCCCCCGAGGCACACAGCACCGCCGGCGCCCCCGGATCACCGACCAGGGCGGCCGGGTAGCCGGCCCGGCCCGCCAGCAGCACGGTCACGCCGGCATCCTGGTAGCGCCGGTGCACCTCGTCGGGCTCCACGAGCCGGGCCGGGCCGGTGAACCGTCGCGACGGGTCGGCCGGATGGGTCCCGGCCCGCACAGCCGCCCATGCCACCGGGGGGCGCATGCCGTCGAGGAGTCGTGCCAGCCGCACCGGGGTCATCCCCGGCAGGCCGAGCAGTGCGGCCGCACAGGCCCGGTCACGTCCGTCGGCCGCGCTCACCGGACCTCCTCCCCCAGCAGCAGGGCCCGACTGCCCCGCAGGAAGAGCGCCTCGGTCAGGTGCGGGACCGCCAGCGTGCCGTCGGCACCGTCCAGGTCGGCGAGGGTCCGGGCAAGACGGCGGACCCGGTGCAGGCCGCGGGCGCTCAGTCGACCGGCACGCAGGTGACGCTCGAGGAGGGAACGGGCGGCCCCGTCCACCGGTGCCACCTGATCGAGGTCGCGCACGGCCAGGGCGGCATTGACCGGGACGCCGCGCTCGGCGGCCCGCCGGCGGGCGTCGCGCACCCGGCCCGCCACGATTGCGGTCGCCTCGCCGGGGCGGGGGGCGACCAGCTCGGAGGCCGACGGCCGCTCGACGCGGACGGCCAGGTCGAACCGGTCGAGCAGGGGGCCGGACAGGCGTCGGGCGTACCGGGCCCGGGCGGCCGGTGCGCACCGACAGCTGCCGGGCACGCCGGCGTCGCCGCAGGGGCACGGGTTCATGGCCGCCACCAGGAGGAAACGCGCCGGATAGGTGATCGACCCCCGGGACCGGCTGACCCGGATGATCCCCTCCTCCAGGGGCTGGCGCAACGCGTCGAGCACTGCGGCCGGGAACTCCCCCAGCTCGTCGAGGAACAGGACTCCCCCGTGGGCCAGGCCGATCTCCCCCGGTCGCATGGCCGCGCTCCCCCCGCCGATCAGCGCCACAGCGGAGACCCCGTGGTGAGGTGCCCGGAAGGGCGGCCGGGCCACGAGCCCGGCCCCGGGGCGCAGCTCGCCGGCCGCCGAGCGGATGCGGGTGACGTCCCGGGCGGTGGGGATGTCGAGGTCTGGCAGCAGTCCGGCCAGCCGGGTGGCCAGCAGGGTCTTGCCGGCCCCGGGTGGTCCCACCAGCAGGAGGTGGTGCCCGCCTGCGGCCGCCGCCTCCAGCGCCCGTCGGGCGACCGGCTGGCCGAGCACATCGGCCAGGTCCCCCGGCCACCGGCCCTCGGCACCGTTCGGGTCCCCGGTCGGCGGTGCAGTCGGCGGCTCGGACCAGGGTCGCCGACCGGCGCACCGGGCCACCACCTCGGACAGCGTGGGTGCCGACACGCACGCGCCACCCGACAACCGGGCCTCGTGCACGCCCTCCTCGGCCACGACCAGGCGAAGGTCGGCCAGCGGGTCGGCGAGCACCAGTGTGCCGGGTACGCCCCGGACGGAGCCGTCGAGGCCCAACTCGCCCACGAAGGCGAACCCGGCGACGGCGGCCGGGTCGACCACACCCGAAGCCACCAGCACGCCGATCGCGATCGGAAGGTCGAGTCCTGCGCCGGCCTTGCGCATGCCCGACGGTGCCAGATTGACGGTGATGCGGCGACGGGGCCACGGGAACCCGCTCGACACCAGGGCGGCTCGGACCCGGTCCCGTGACTCGCGCACGGCGGTGTCGGGCAGTCCGACCATGGTGAGGCCGGGGAGTCCGTTGGACACATGGACCTCGACGGATACGGGACGGCCGTCGACCCCGAGGAGGACGGCGGACGGAATGCTGGCGATCACGGTGGCTCCCGAGGGTCGCGGCAGGGCTCGGGAGGGCCCGACCGGATCCCCGGGCGGCATACCGGACAGCGGTCCGGGCCGTGGTGCCTACGGCCCTCGAAGCACCGTGGCGACCCTAGGAGGTGGGTGCGACAACGGCTCTGCCCGCGCCGTCCGGCGGATCCGCTCAGCGCCCTTCGAACTCCGGCGACCTCCGTTCCACGAACGCGGTGAGTGCCTCGCGGGTGTCGCGGGTACCGAAGTTGGCCGACTGCGCCCGAGCCTCGTCCTCGAGCGCCTGCTCCATGGATACGGCCATGGAGTTGTTCAGCATCGTCTTGGTCATCGACAGGGCGAGGGTCGGCCCCGCCGCCAGGCGCTCGGCCCACCCGCAGACGAACGCGTCCAGCTCGTCGTCGGGTACGACCCGGTTCACCAGTCCGAAGTCGGCGGCCTCGGTGGCGCTCAGGATGTCGGCGAAGAACGCCAGCTCCTTGGCGCGGTGCAGGCCGATGAGCCGGGGCAGCAGCCACGAGGCGCCGAAGTCCACCGACAACCCCCGCTTGGCGAAGATCTGCGAGAACCGCGCCGACTCGGACGCCACCACCAGGTCGCACCCGATGGCCATCGACATGCCCGCCCCGGCGGCCACGCCCCCGACCTTGGCGATGGTCGGCTTGGGGAATCGGTGGAGTCGGAGGGCCACGTCGGCCAGTGCCCGCATCTGCACCAGGTAGGGGTCGCCGGGCCGCCCGGCCACGTCCGAGGGATCCGACAGGTCGGCCCCGGAGCAGAAGGCGTCGCCGGCACCCGTCAGTACGAGGACCCGGTCGGCCCGGTCGGCGGCGATGTCGTCGAACACGGCCAGCAGCTCGCGCCACATCGTGCCGTTGGCCGCGTTCTTGCGCTCGGGACGGTTCATGGTGATGGTCGCCACACCACCGTCCCGCTCGACGATCAGGGTCTGGAAGTCGGTCGACATGGCCGCAGCCTACGAGAACTCCCATCGGCAGACGCGTCCCGGGCGGACGTTAGGGTGCCTCCGTGCGAACCGCCCGACTCCTCGCCCTGACCGTCCTCGTCCTGGTGGGCGCCGGAGTTCCCGCCACCGCAGCCGCAACCGGGGCCGGGGCCGGGGCCACCCCCGCCCCCTCCACGACGACTACGACTACGACGGTTCCTACGGTGTGGCTGTGCCGGCCGGGCATGGCCGATGATCCGTGCACCCCGGACCTGACCACCACCCGGGTCTCGTTCCTCCGCGGCACCGTGGGGGTGACCAGGGCCACCGTCGCCGCCCGGCCGCCGATCGACTGCTTCTACGTGTACCCGACGGTGAGCGACCAGAAGTCCCCGAACGCGGACCTGACCGTCGATCCCCAGGAGCGGTCGATCGCCCAGTACCAGGCAGCCCAGTTCTCGCAGGTCTGCAAGGTGTACGCACCCATGTACCGCCAGCTCACCCTGGCCAACATCGGCGGGGCGGCCACCCGGACCCAGCAGGCGCTCGCCTATGGTGACGTCCTCCACGGGTGGCAGACCTACCTGCGCCGCTACAACCACGGTCGTGGCGTGGTGCTGCTCGGGCACTCGCAGGGCTCGTTCCTGCTGCGGGCGCTGATCACCTCCCAGATCGACCCGGAGGCGTCGGCCCGCAAGCTGCTCGTGTCCGCCCTGCTGCTCGGCGGCAACGTGACCGTCAAGGAGGGCACGGGCGTCGGGGGCGACTTCCACCACATCGCCGCCTGCCGGTCGGCCGTCCAGACCGGCTGCGTCATCGCCTACTCGACCTACGGGACCGTCCCGCCGACGGACGCGGTGTTCGGCCGCACCACCGCACCCGGCCTCCAGGTCCTGTGCACCAACCCGGCCGCCCTCGGCGGCGGCACCGGCCTCCTGGACCCGATCCTTCCCACCCAGCCCTTCGCCCCCGGATCGTCGATCGCCGCCGGCATCGGTCTGCTCCGGTTCACCGTTCCGCCGGTGCGCACCCCGTGGGTCAGTGCACCCGGTGCCTACACGGCCCGGTGCTCGACCGCCGGAGGGGCCAGTGCCCTGCTCGTCGCACCGCTCGCCGGGGCGCCCCGGCTCCACTACAGCCCCATCCCCAGCTGGGGCCTCCACCTGGTCGACGTGAACATCGCGCTCGGCAACCTGCTCGGGATCGTCGCCCGCGAGGCCGCCGCGTACCACCCGTCCCGCTGAGGGCGGTCAGGTGCTCGAAGGAGCGCACGGTCGCTGACGCCGGCGTCCAGGGTCTGGATCGAGGGGCGCCGTGCCGTCGCCCCGAGGAAGGTGGCGAGGGCGGTGGCGATGAGAAGCATCGCCCGCCAGGCGGCGCCGACGATCATCGTGGCCCGGGCGGGGCCGGACCCCTCGAGCGCGCCGGTGCCGGTCCGGATCTTCGACCGGGCCACGAAGGCGAGCGGGATGCCCACAGTGGCGCCGATCGCCCCGAGCGCCAGCGCCCACCGGAGGACCACGCCGGTAAGCGGCAGGACGGTTCGGATACGTGGCCCGTCGGGTGGGTTCACGTGATCACGGGGTCAGAAGGCGTCCTCGATCACGTCCACCTCGCCGGCGGTGATGCACACGACGTCGAAGCGAAGGTCCACCAGCGCCCGGCCCGTCGCCGGGGTGAGCTCGGCCAGCCAGCGCGATGCCAGCCGTCGGATCCGCCGCTCCTTGGCCGGCAGTACGGCCTCCGCCCCGGTGCCGAAGCCGTCGGTAGTGCGGGTCTTGACCTCGCAGAAGGCGACGGTCCGGCCCTTGCGGGCGATGAGGTCCACCTCACCTTCGCGTCGGCGCCAGTTGCGCTCGAGTACCTCGTAGCCGTGGTCCTCGTACCAGGCGACGGCCACGTCCTCGCCCCTGCGTCCGAGGGCGGCGCGGCGTTCGGCCCCGAACGACCCCGAGGGGGTCCCGGTGGGCGTGCTCACAGCTCCTTGTCGGGCAGCCGCTCGATGTTGACGTCGCGGAAGGTCAGGATACGGACCGACGGCACGAAGCGGGCCGGGCGGTACATGTCCCACACCCAGGCGTCGGTGAGCACCACCTCGACGCAGGCGGGTGACGTGTCGGACCGGACCGTCACGTCGACGGTGTTGGCCAGGTAGAAGCGGCGCTCGGTCTCGACGACGTAGGAGAACAGCGGCACCACGGCCCGGTACTCGTGGACCAGCGCCAGCTCGATCTCGGACTCGTACCGCTCGAGGTCCTCCTCGCTCATCGGAGGACGGACCGCGAGGAAGTGACCGAGGGGGCGCCGGTCGACGGCTCCCGCACGGCGCTGCTCAGGAGCGGGCGGACCGCAGTTCCTTGATCTTGGCGGCCTTGCCGTGACGGTCGCGCAGGTAGTACAGCTTCGCCCGGCGCACGTCGCCCAGGGACACGACCTCGGTGTGGTCGATGACCGGGGAGTGGACCGGGAACGTGCGCTCGACGCCCACGCCGAAGCTCACCTTGCGGACCGTGAAGGTCTCCTGGAGGCCCTTGCCCTGGCGGCGGATGACGGCGCCCTGGAACACCTGGACCCGCTCACGGGTGCCCTCGACCACGCGGACGTGCACCTTGACGGTGTCGCCGGCGCGGAACTCGGGGATGTCGTCCCGCAGGCTGTCGCGGTCGATGATGTCGGTCGGGTTCATGGGGCGCGTCTCTTTCGGGGCTGGGTCGATCTCGCTCCCGCCGGCGTCCCGGGACGAGCACCCCGCTGGGCGCACACCGGGAGTCGGAAAGGACACCGGTCAGGTCCGGCGCCGACGAGGCTCCTCAATCGTAGCCGTGTTCGCGGAGCAGGCGCACCTCACCGTGGGCACGGAGCAGTGCGACCTCCTCCCCACTGAGCCCGCCGCGTCCCGCCACCAGGTCCGGGCGGCGCTGCAACGTCCTGACCAGGGACTGCGCCCGGCGCCATGCCACGACCCGGCCGTGGTCGCCGGACCGCAGCACCTCGGGCACCTCCAGGCCTCGGAAGTCGGCCGGCCGGGTGAACTGCGGGTACTCCAGCAGCCCGGCGCCGAAGCTCTCGTCGTCCGCCGACTGCTCGTTCCCGAGCACGCCCGGGAGGAGCCGGGCGACGGCCTCCACCACCACCAGGGCGGCCAGCTCGCCGCCGGCCAGCACGTAGTCGCCGATCGACAGTTCGCCGTCGCACAGGTGGTCGGCGACCCGTTGGTCGACCCCCTCGTACCGCCCGCACAGGAGCGAGAAGCCCCGGGGCGACACAGCCAGCTCCCGGGCCACGCCCTGGTCGAACCGACGTCCCGACGCCGAGAGCAGCAGGAGCGGCCGGGGCAGGCCCCCGGGGTCGGCCGTCACCGCCTCCACCGCCCCGAACACCGGCTCGGGGGCGAGCACCATGCCCGCACCCCCGCCGAAGGGGGCGTCGTCCACGGTGCGGTGGACGTCGTGGGTGGCGTCGCGGATGTCGTGGATCCGCAGGTCGAGCCGTCCGGTCCCCCGGGCGCGACCGAGGATCGAGGCCGACCCGTAGTGGTCGACCACTTCGGGGAAGAGCGTGAAGACGTCGACCCGGAACCCGGCCGCCGGTCGGGCGTCCGGGGTGCTCACGTGACGTCGAGCAGGCCGTCGGGGATGTCGACGGTCACCCGCACGCCCGGTTCGGACCCGGTGACGAACCGCAGTGGGATGAGCCCGCCCCCGGCCAGGACCAACAGGTCGCTCGCCGGGTTGGCCTCGACACCGGAAACGGTCCCGAGCTCGGTGCCGTGGACGTCGACGACCACCGACCCGATGAGTTCGTGGACCCACAGGGCGTCGGGATCCTCGAGCGGCGGAGCGAACAGCGGCGTGTCCCGCAGTGACTCGGCGGCGTCGATGCCGTTCACCCCGTCGAAGGTCACGATGTAGCGGCCCCGGTGGGGCGATGAGCGGGCGATCTCGAAGGCGCGGCCGTCCTCGGCGCACAGGACGGAGCCGACCGCCACCCGCTCGGCGCGGTTGGTGGTCAGCGACACGATGACGTCGCCCTTCAGCCCGTGGGGCTTGACGATCCTGCCCACCCCGAGCAGGGCCGGGGCCGACGCATCGTCGGGGTCGGCAGCGCCGCCGGCACCGTCGGCGCCGTCGCCGGGGGCCGGGGCGGTCACCGGGTGCTCAGTCGTCGACGATGTCGACGCTGGTCTGGACCCCGTCGCGGGCACCCGCGGCGGCCACCACCGTGCGGATGGCCTGGGCCACGCGGCCGCGGCGGCCGATCACCCGTCCCATGTCCTCGGGGGCGACGTGGATCTTGAAGCGGACGGTGTCGCCCCTCTCCTCGGTGTGGATCACCACGGCCTCGGCGTCCGAGGCGATGGCATGCACCAGGTAGGTCACGACGGCGAGCGGCGTGCCGCCCTCGACGCGGTTGCCGGCGTCGTCGTCCTCGAAGTCGTCATCGATGGTGTTGACGTCGTCGACCGAGTCCACGGCCGCGTCGTCGGTCACGTGGCCGCCTTGGCCGCGGCGAACTCGTCGAGGGCGCCGGACTGCTTCAGGAGCTTCTCGACCCGCTCGGTCGGCTGAGCGCCCTGCGACAGCCACTTGACGGCCTTGGCGTTGTCGATCTGCACGACGGCCTCAGGCTCGGCCAGGGACTTGCCCCGGGGAGCGTAGGTGCCCACGATCTCGATGAACCGCCCGTTACGGGGCGAACGGCTGTCGGCCGCCACCAGCCGGTAGGTCGGCTGCTTCTTCTTCCCGATCCGCACGAGGCGGAGCTTTACTGCCACGGTAACTCCTCTGTTGCATGGTGTCTTCCAATGGAAGCGCTGGCGTGTGCTGCTACAAAGCGGTCGGCCGCATGGGCCGGGTGCGGCGAACAGTCTCCCACCGATCCGGACCGGGGGGATCCGTGAGGGGCGGGATCCGCCGAACCGTCAGATCTTAGGGCACAACCGGGTGCGGGGCCGACACGCGGCCCTCGAGCCCTCGAGCCCTCGGTCCCCTTGGGCCCCTCGGTCAGCGGGCCTTCGGCGTGACCCGGCCGCCGCCCTTGCCCTTCTTGCCGCTCTTGCCCTTCTTGGGCGGGCGGGGGACGCTGCCGGGTGCGCCGAATGAGGCGGCCGGGGTGTCGCCGGGCCCGCCGGGGGACATCCCGGGCAGCTCCCCCATGGCGGCCATGTCGGCCATGGCCTTCGGGGACAGCTTGGGGCCGCGCCCGAGCAGGCCGCCGAGTCCGCCCAGCGCGCCGCCCATGCCGCCCTTGGTGAAGCCCTTCATCATCTTCTGCATCTCCTTGAACTGCTTCAGGAGTGCGTTGACGTCGGCCGTGGTCGTGCCGCTGCCGTTGGCGATGCGGAGCCGACGACTGCCGTCGATGAGCGACGGGTCGACCCGCTCCTTCGGGGTCATCGAGCGGATGATGGCCTCGACCTGGTCGAGCTGGCGGTCGTCGACCGACTCGGACGCCTGCTTCAGGTCCTTCGACATGCCGGGCAGCATCGACAGCATGCCGGAGACCGAGCCCATCTTCCGCACCTGCTGGAGCTGTTCCAGGAAGTCCTCGAGCGTGAACCTCCCCTCCATCATGGCGGCCGCGCCCTTGGTGGCGACATCCTTGTCCATGGTGCGCTCGGCCTGTTCGATGAGGCTGAGCACGTCCCCCATCCCGAGGATGCGGTCGGCCATGCGGTCCGGGTGGAACTGGTCGAAGTCGTCGAGCTTCTCGCCGGTGGAGGCGAAGGCGATGGGCCGCCCCACCACTTCCTTGACCGACAGGGCGGCGCCGCCGCGGGCGTCGCCGTCGAGCTTGGTCAGGATGACCCCGTCGAGCGCGAGGGCGGCGTGGAAGGCCTGGGCCGTGGACACCGCGTCCTGGCCGGTCATGGCGTCGATGACCAGGAACGTGTAATCGGGCTGGACTGCCCCCGCGATGTGGCGGATCTCGTCCATCAGGTCCTCGTCGATGGAGAGCCGGCCGGCGGTGTCGACGATGAGCACGTCACGCCCCAGGCGCTTGGCCTCCTCCAGACCGGCGGTGGCCACCGCCACCGGGTCGGACGCCTCGGAGAAGACCGAGACGCCGGCCTGGCCACCCAGGACCCGCAGCTGCTCGACGGCGGCCGGGCGCTGGAGGTCGGCCCCGACCAGGAGCGGATTGCGGCCCTGCTGCTTGAACCAGCGGGCCAGCTTGGCCGAGGCGGTGGTCTTTCCCGAGCCCTGCAGGCCGGCGAGGAGGATCACGGTCGGGGGCCGGCTGGCGTAGCGGATCGGGAGGGTCTCGCCGCCGAGGATGGCGACGAGCTCCTCGTTGACGATCTTGATGACCTGCTGGCCCGGGCTCAGGCTCTGCGACAGCTCCAGGCCCACGCAGCGCTCGCGGACGGCCGAGGTGAAGGTGCGGACCACACCGATCTCGACATCCGCCTCGAGCAGCGCGGTGCGGATCTCACGGAGGACCTCGTCGACATCCGCCTCGGACAGCCGGCCCCGGCCGCGCAGTCGGGTGAGGATGCCGTCGAATCGGTCGGTCAGGCTCTCGAACATGGGTGGCTCAGGCTACCCGAACGCCACCGGGCGCCGGCGCGTGCCCGAGGTGCCCTCGCGTCGGTCGCGACGGGGACCGGCCGGCACGTTCAGAAGAGCGCGTCGACGAAGGCCTGGGGGTCGAAGTCGACCAGGTCGTCGGCCCCCTCGCCCAGTCCGACGAGCTTGACCGGCAGCCCGAGCTCGCGCTGGATGGCGACCACGATGCCGCCCTTGGCGGTGCCGTCGAGCTTGGTCAGGACCACGCCCGAGACGTCCACCGCATCCAGGAAGACCTTCGCCTGGGCCAGTCCGTTCTGGCCGGTGGTGGCGTCGAGCACGAGCAGTACCTCGGCCACGTGGCCCGGGGCCCGGTCGGACACCCGGCGGATCTTCTTCAGCTCCTCGATGAGGTTGACCTTGTTGTGCAGGCGGCCGGCGGTGTCGGCCAGCACCAGGGGGTAGCCCTTCGAGGCGGCCCGCTGGACGGCGTCGAACACCACCGAGGAGGGGTCGCCGCCCTCGGCCCCGCGCACGATGTCGGCGCCCGACCGCTCGGCCCACAGACTGAGCTGCTCGGCCGCCGCGGCGCGGAACGTGTCGCCCGCGGCCAGGAGCACCGGGGTGCCATCGCGGGTCAGGCGGGTGGCCACCTTGCCCACCGTGGTCGTCTTCCCCACGCCGTTCACGCCCACGAACAGCCACACGTCGACGGTGCGCTCCACGTCGCTGTCAGCGGCCACCGGACGGACGGCGCCGATCTCGGGGAGGCCGGACGAGCCGGAGGCCAGCATCGAAACAAGGTCGGCCTTGAGAGCCTCGACCAGGGTGTCGGGGCCGGTGATCTCCCCGGACCTCACCCGTGCCCGCAGGTCGTCGAGGAGGGCGTCGGTCGCCCCCACGCCCACGTCGGCCCGGATGAGGGCCTCCTCCAGGTCGTCCCAGGTGCCGGCGTCGATCTTTCCCCGGGCCCGGATCGCCCCCACGTAGCCCGACAGGAGACCCCGTGCCTTGCCCAGGCGACCCCGGTAGGACGCGGGCTCGGATTCGGGCGCCGCGGCGTCGACCGGCTCCGGCTCCACAGCAGCCGGTGCCCCGGCGGCAGTCGTGGGCGCAGGTGGCGACGGGGTGGGGCCCGGCTCCGACGGGCGCTCGGCGACGGCTTCCGGGCCCGACCCCGGCTCGTCCGTGGCGGTCCCGCCACGTCGGCTGCGGGCCAGTGTCACCCCGCCGGCCACCAGCGCCACGGGAACGGCGATGACCAGCCCGAGTACGACGTCGGAGGTGGCGGTCAGGGTGGTGGCGTCGATCACAGGTCCGGCCCGCCGACCGGCTCGACGCCGGACCGGGTCGTCGCCACGTCGCCGTCGATGGCGGTCGGCGAGTCCAGGCGGCGGGCGACCTCGTTGAGGGTCGTCGGCCGGGTCGGCGCTGCCGGGGTCCCGTCGTCGCCCGAGGGAGCATCGAGGGCCGACTGCAGGGCGGCGGCGTCGTCCTGCCCGACGGCGGCGGCGTCGTCCTGCCCGACGGCGGCGGCGTCGTCCTGCCCGACGGCGGCGGCGTCGTCCTGCCCGACGGCGGCGGCGTCGGTCACCTCGGTCGGGTCGGCGGTCGGGCCGGTCACCTCGGTCGGGTCGGCGGTCGGGCCGGTCACCTCGGTCGGGTCGGCGGTCGGGCCGGTCACGTCGGTCGGGTCGGCGGTCGGGCCGGTCACGTCGGTCGGGTCGGCGTCGTCGTCCAGATCGGGGACGATCCCCGGGGCCACCGACCGGACGTCGAGCTTGGCGGTGGGCCGGGCGTCGAGCGTGTCGAGGGCCGTCCGGTCGCGCGGCACCTTCTGGCTCACGACCTTGGACGACCCGCCGGGCGCCATGGTGACGCCGTACAGGGCGTCGGCCGCCTCCATGGTCCGCTTCTGGTGGCTCACGATGATGAGCTGCGCCTCCTCGCGGAACTCGTTGACCAGGGCCAGGAACCGCATCAGGTTGACGTCGTCCAAGGCCGCCTCGACTTCGTCCATCAGGTAGAAGGGCGACGGCCGGCTCCGGAAGACGGCGAACAGGTAGGCCATGGCCACCAGCGAGCGCTCGCCTCCCGACAGCAGTGACAGGCGCCGGACGTTACGGCCGGCCGGGCGGACCTCGACCTCCACACCGGTGTCGAGCAGGTTCCCGGGATCGGTCAGGGACAACCGGCCGGTACCGCCGGGGAACAGTGACGTGATCAGGTTGGAGAAGTGCTCGTTGACGTCGGCGAACGCCGAGTCGAACACGTGCATGATCTCCTCGTCGAGCGTGCGGATCACCTGGCGCAGGTCCCGCTGGGCCTTCCGCACGTCCTCGACCTGGGACTCCAGGAAGTGATGGCGCTCCCCCAGCTCGGACAGCTCCTCCATGGCCAGCGGGTTGACCGGGCCGATTGCGGCCAGCTCGGTCTCGAGCTGGGTCGCCCGGCCGACCGGGTCGACGCCCTCGGGAAGCTCCGGTGCCGGGGCGCCCAGGGCGTCCTCGGGACCGCAGCCCAGCTCCCGGCGCAGGGTCTCGACCACCGACTCGCGTCGGACCGTAGCCTCCACCAGGTCCAGCTCGGCCTTCTGGAGCCGGCTGCGGGCAGCGGCCAACTCGTGCTCGTTGACCGCACGCAGTCGCCGGAGTTCCTCGAGCTTGGCCCCACCGGCCCGCACCGCATCCAGCTGACGGCGGTGGCGGTCCCGCATCGAGGACAGCAGGGAGTCGAGGCCCGACTGCGCTCCGGCCACCACCCCGAGGAGGCGCCCCACAGCCGTGGCGTCGGCCTCCAGCCTGGTCCGACGCTCCGCCGCCTCCTGGCGCTCCTCGGCGTGGCCGGTCAGTCGGCGCTCGACCTCGGTCAGCCGCTCGGCCAGCACCCGGCGGCGCTCCACCAGCCCGGCGGTGCGCACCTCCCACTCGTTGCGGGCCGCCGCGGCCTCGGCGATGCGTCCGTCGATCCGACCCCGCTCCTCGCGGGCGGCGGCCACCTGCCCCGACACCCGGACCCGCTCGTTCTCCAGTGCCGGCATGCCGGCCACCAGCTCGGCCACCCGGGCGGCATCGCGATCGATGCGGTCCTCGAGCTCGGCCCGGTTGCGGCGGATCTCCTCGAGCTCGGTGCCGAGTAGGTCCCGGTCGCCCGACACCCGTTGGCGTCCGACACGGGCCGCCTGGTGGGCCACCTCGTTGCGGTCGTCGGCCCGGACGGCCTCGGCCGCGGCCTCGCGGGTGGACTCGACCTCGGCCCGGGCCGCCGTGCGCTCCTCGGCGGCCGACGCCGTCTCGACCCCGGCGACCGTCGCACGCTCACGGGCCTCGTCGACCACGGCGGCGGTGACCACGCCGCCGCCGGCCCGCACCCGCCAGCCGGTGGGCGAGAACCGGTCACCGTCGCGGGTCACCACGACCAGGTCGGGGCGGGAAAGCGCCAGGTCGATGGCTGCAGACCAGCCGCCCGTGGCGCAGCACGACCCGTGGAGCAGGGTGTCCAGGACGCCGTCGAGCCCGGGGAAGTGCCGGCCACCCGAACGGGGGCGGACGTGCCCGCGGATCGACCCGGTGCCCTCGGGCGTGGCCGGGCCGGCCAGCTCGACCCGACGGGCCCCGGCGGACTCGGTCAGGGCAAGCACCGCACCGGTCGCCCCACCCTGGCGGAGCCGCGACAAGGCGGCACGGGCCGGCTCGCTGCCGGAGACGACGACGGCGGCCAGCGAGGCGCCGGCCGCGGCCTCGAAGGCCTCCTCCCAGCCGCTGTCCACCTCGACCAGGTCGAGGAGGGTGCCGACCACGCCGTCGACACCGGCCAGCAGCTCGGCACCGGCGGCCCCCCGGGCCTCGTCCAGGGCGCGCTCGAGGGCGTCGGCCCGGGCCTGGGAGCGGGCGTGCTCCTGCTCGGCCTGGCGCAAGGTGACCTCGGCGAGCTCGAGCCGCCGTGTGGAGGCCACGTAGGCCGCCTCGGTCTCGGCCCGGTCGGCCTGGAGCCGGTGACGGCCCTGCTCGGTTTCGGCAATGCGCTCGCCCAGCTCGTGGTCCTCGCCCTCCAGCACGGCAGCGCGCCGCTCGGCGGCACCCTGGCGGGCGATCAGCTGGTCGAGGGCGCGTCGGTCGCGCTCCAGGGCGTGCTCCAGCGAGGCCAGCTGGCCCCGGGCGACCGTGACGGCCTCCTCGGCCCGGCGCAGCCCACTCCCGTCGCCCCGGGCGGCCAGGTGTGCCTGGAGCTCGGCGGCGGCGGCGGCCTCGGCGGCCTCCAGTCCGTCCTGCTCGGGAGCGAGGTCGGCAGCCTCCTGGCCGGCGGCCTCCAGCTCCTCGGCCAGGCGGGCGCCCTCGGCTTCCAGCGTCGACACCACGTCGGCATCGGCGGCGGCGTCGAGCGCCCGGGCCAGCGACCGCTGGCGCTCGCGGAGCACGCCGGACAGGCCACGGGCCCGTTCGACCATTCCCTCGGTGCGGCCCAGGGCAGCCGTGAGGTCCGACTCGCGCTCGGCCGACAGCTCGTCGGCGGTCCGCTCGGAGTCCGCGTCCAGCTCCCCCAGCGCCTCCTGCAGCCGCACCTCGCTGGCCCGCTGCTCCTGCTGGAGCCGCAGACACGACGTGCGCTGGCGGTCGAGTGCCGCCAGCTCGGTGCCGGCCACGTGGAGGCGCACGGCGCGCAGCTCGTCGGCGAGGCCTGTGTAGGAACGCGCCGCCGCCGCCTGGCGCTCGAGGGGACGGATCTGGCGCTTGACTTCACGGACCAGGTCGAACAGGCGCTCGAGGTTCTCCTCGGTGGAGGCCAACCGGCGCTCGGACCGCTCGCGGCGGCGTCGGTACTTGAGGACGCCGGCGGCCTCCTCGATGACCGACCGGCGGTCCTCGGGCCGGGCCTCAAGGATGGCGTCGAGGTGACCCTGGCTGATGATGACGTGCTGCTGGCGGCCCACACCGGTGTCGCTCAGGAGCTCCTGGATGTCGAGCAGGCGGCAGGGTGTCCCGTTGATCGAGTACTCGCTGTCGCCGGAACGGAACAGGGTACGGGTGATGGTGACCTCGGCCAGGTCGGCCGACAGCTTGCCGGAGCTGTTGTCGATGGTCAGTGAGACCTCGGCCCGCCCCAGGGCCGGCCGGTTTGCCGTGCCCATGAAGATGACGTCCTCCATCTTGGCGGAGCGCACGGTCCGGGGGCCCTGGGCGCCAAGCACCCAGGCCACGGCGTCGACCACGTTCGACTTGCCGCTGCCGTTCGGTCCCACGACGACAGTGACCCCGGGCTCGAATTCGAGCACTGCGGGGTCGGCGAAGGACTTGAATCCTTTGAGGGAGAGGGACTTCAGGAACACCGGGCGCTCACCCTATCGGCACCCGCGGGGCCCCGCAGGAGCCCTGGTCACACCTGGCAATGCTCACAAAAGAACGTGGAACGGCCGCCGGACTTCACCCGGACGATGGTCGAGCGGCAGCGCCGGCACGCCTGGCCCTCGCGGTCGTAGGCCTGGTGCTGGTCCTGGTAGTCGCCGACCTCGCCGAACAGGTCGCGGTACTGCTCGTCGGCCAGCGACGAGCCCCGGCGTTTGACCGCCTCGGCCAGCGTCTCGACCATGGAACGGTAGAGGCGGCGGACCTCCTGGGAGGACAGCGAGTTCGACTGGCGGTCGTAGCGGAGACCGGCGGCGAAGAGGATCTCGTCGGCGTACATGTTGCCGATGCCCGCCACGAACTCCTGGTCCATCATCAGTGCCTTGAGCCCCGACTTGTGGGAGGAGAGGAGGACCCAGAACTTCTCCCAGCTCATGATGTCCTCGAGCGGGTCGAAGCCCAGGTGGGCAAGCTCGGGGAGGGCCCGCTCGCCCTCGGCCGGCGCCGCCGACACGAAGAGCTCACCGAAGGTCCGCGGATCGACGAAGCGGAGCTGGCCGCCCTGGGTGAAGGTGATGACGGCGTGGGTGTGGGGGACCTTGGGCTCCTTCACGTTCTTCACCCGATGCAGCTGACCGCTCATCCCGAGGTGGACGACGAGGGTCGCCCCGTCGTCCAGCACGAGCAGGATGTACTTGCCGGCCCGGTTGATGGCGGTGATCGTGCGCCCCTCGAGCTGGGCCCGGAACTGCTTTGCGCTCGGATGACGGCGGACAGTTCGGCCGTTGCGCACCTCGACCGACTTGATCTTCCGGTTGACGACCTCGCCCTGGAGGTCGCGTCGGATGGTCTCTACTTCGGGAAGCTCAGGCATTTCCCCCGCCTCTCTCGGCTTCCAACGATCCGCAGGCCACCTGGGCGGCATCCTGCTCGGCGTCCTTCTTCGACCGCCCCTCCCCCGTACCGAGGCGCTGGCCAGCAACGTACACCGTGGCCAGGTACCTCCGAGCATGATCGGGGCCAGAGCCCACCACCTCGTAGTGGGGCACACCCCTCCCCAGGCGGACCGTCTCCTCTTGGAGGCGGCTCTTGTGGTCGGACTCGCCCGGCTCCCCCACCGCTGCCGTGATCCGGGCGCCGAGCAGGGAAAGGACCAGGTCACGGGCAGCGTCCATGCCACCGTCGAGGTAGACGGCCCCGATGACGGCCTCCATGGTGTCGGCCAGGATCGACTCCTTGTGGCGGCCGCCCGAGGCGTCCTCACCCTTGCCCAGCCGGAGGTGCTCGGGCATCCCCAGCCCGATCGCCACCTCGGCCAGGACCCGGGCGTTGACGACCGAGGCCCGGACCTTGGACAGCAGCCCGTCGGACAACTCGGGCTGGGTGCGGAAGGTGTGCTCGGCCACGATCAGGCCGAGGACGGCGTCACCAAGGAACTCGAGGCGCTCATTGGAGGCTGCGCCGCCGTGCTCCGAGCACCACGAGCGATGGGCCAGGGCCTGGCCCAGGAGGCCAGGCATGGTGAACGGATGGCCGAGGCGTGCGGCGAGCGCGCCGTCGCCGACCGGTCCCCCGGCGCTGTCCGGGGGCACCACGGGTCGCCTCAGGACGCCCCGAGTTTGGCGTCCACGTAGTCGACGGCGTCGCGGACGGTCCGGAGCTCCTCGAGGTCCTCGTCGTCGATCCGGAAGCCCACCGAGCGCTCGCCGAGCTCCTCCTCCAGGCCCTCGACCAGTTCGATCAGGGCCAGGGAATCGGCGTCGAGGTCCTCGGCGAACGACGACGACTCGCTGATGGTCGACGGCTCGATCTCCAGGATGTCGGCCAGGAGCTCGCGGATGAGCTCGAGGATCTGCTGGCGGTCGAGCGGACCCTTCTCCACGTGGGTCTCAGCGGGCACGGCGTCTCCTGTTCCGAGGTCGGCGCCCCGGGCCGGAACTCGGTCCTGGGCTGGGTCGATGTTACCCGAGGTCGGGAGGTCACCCGGGCCATGGCCCGCCCCCGCAACCGCTCCGACGGGAGACCACCTCCCCCGCCCCACCGTCACACCCACCGGCGAGGCTGGCCCCATGGCACTCGCCACCCCGTCCGATGCGCTCCCGACGGTCGTCGGTCCCACGTCAGTCGTCGACCCCCCTGGTGAAC